>Ga0214923_10000377_pt1 | contig 68741 bp, 80 predicted proteins | sample LL1510_MetaG_FD_177993 | JGI IMG/M metagenome (GOLD analysis project Ga0214923, IMG submission 177993) | Freshwater microbial communities from Lake Lanier, Atlanta, Georgia, United States - LL-1510 | ecosystem: Environmental > Aquatic > Freshwater > Lake | place: USA: Georgia | collected...
GAGAGTTAAATGTATATTCTTGCAAGTCCATTGTTGGGAATGGACCATCTTTTTGCAATTGGTCTAACATAGGTCCAAATTCACTAAAACCAATAACATTATACAACATTAAACCTTGACCCAAAAATAAGAACACTCAGAATATACATTACTAACGTCTTTTTCGCCATCGTTTAATATACTCATCTTCGCTTATATTAGGATTCAAGTAGTCTGTGTCGCATTGTATATCCAATTCTAATTCTTTTAATCTAGTTTGGATTTCATTGTAACGTGGAGGAGGAGGGCCTTTTTGGTTACCCATTTCTCTCAATTCTGCTTGTAGATTTGCCAGTTCGGCATTGTTTCTTTCTAGTTTTTTTGTTACGTAGTTTTTGTTTTGGTACTCTCTGAAACTTTCATCTCTACACATTGGACATACGCTACTTTTCTTATTCTTACTATCATAATATTCCTCTACGCATTTTAAGTGAAACGGATGAGCACACTGATTACAAGGTTGACATGTACCACTTTCAGTTTTTAAACGTTCTAATTCCTCTGGTGTTCCTGTTATTGGTGGGACTTTAGCTTCGATTGTTGGATCTAAACATAAAGGACAATCATTATTTAACTGAACACTATTTTTCTTTCTTGTTTCCAGTTCTTGTTGAAGTTCTCTCATAGATTCTCTATTCAATGGACCGCGTGTAAATTTACTAGCTGATCTTGACGCCTTTCTATACACCTTTTTAAGCTCGTCACCCAAACCTTTACCCTTCTGTGTATACTTACGTCGTTTCTTAATATACTTCTTATTTGATTTGCGACTATTTCTATTAAACTTACCTACTTTTCGCGTTGACATTTTCATTAATATAACTATATATATTTTATTAAATAAAACGCAAAAAGGTTATTTGTTACATAAGAAGTAACACCTAAGATTTACACGCTATTTTACGTTACACACGACTTTTGTGCGCGATAGGCGAGGGCTCTTTATTCCGTTTGAAAAAAATTGAAAAAAATTGAAATGAATTTTATAAATACTGACTATATAATATCAGTAAATTAACTATCAATATGAATACCACTATTTCTAAACAAACCTTCGAACTATTACAACATCGTCTACTAGTATTCGTTTCGATGCATAACAGCACTATACATGAACAACCACTCGTTGAGAACAAATACTTGAAACAACTCAATGGAAAATGGGCCGAAGCTGTCCAACAACTCGACGACACTTTTATAGAAAATTACAAGACGAAACCACCTGAGGCCATTTTCGAAATGGACGATTGGACTGGATGCTGTAAACAAACCAACAAAGACGCAAAATCTACCTATGACCAACTTACCATCGACTTGTTATGCAAATCGCAACTTGTCGACCTAAAAGGCTTTCATGTTTCATTCACAAAAGACGAAAACGTCTCATTGTATAAATTACTCCCTGACTGCGTCACACACAAACCCATACTCGCACAATACATGCTGTGTAATTTTGGTCACACTCACCTACAAACATATAATGATAAAAGAATACAAAAATTTGACAGCGAACATCGTGTCATTAACGAAATTCAGATTTTTACAGGGAAACATGCATACAGCCACTCTGAAATTAGCACCTCAATTCGACCCATTACAATTCTTGTTTTACTACATTTTGTTACTAAAAAAATATCTCTTGTCATTAAAGACTCTTATGATTATACTACTGGGAAATTTACTATGTTTGCTAATTAAACACATACTTACAATGGAAAAATATAAATATTATTATAAACCATATAAAAATATTTTTTTATATATTAAAACACTACCGAATGATGTTAGCAGTTGCATACGTTCAATTAATGAACGATATGCGACAAAAAGGTAACGACCACCCCGATATAAATGCGAAACTAAAATTGATGACACCCAACGAGGTTAAACTATTTTGCATTTACACAAACGGCGATACTAGATATAACGGAAGAGAACGACAGATTGTTGATGTCTTTTATCAAGCTTATGAAAAATATTATGGTGATGGATATTTTCTCTCTTCAGAAAACTGCAAAGATTGTGACGCAGTTGAAACTCATGTATTTCAAAAGTATAATGATGCATGGTATCAGATATCAGGCGATTGTATCGATGGGTTAGATGGTGACAATGGAATAAAATTATTAGATAGGTTAAATGAAACAAAAGAACTTCAAATAACAGCAAAAATGTGTTTGAACAGAATAAAGAGAGAAAAAGATGTTGTACGAGCTTATCCAAACGATCTGTCACAGCCTGAGTTTGTTTGCAAGGTCGTTGATGAAATGATTAATTGTGCATGGAAGGCACAGGCCGAAGAAATATTGTCTTATATAGGTAGGTATAATTGCACAAAAATTATAAGCCGAGATGGAAAGGTATTATATCCTAAGCAGAGACGTATTTAATGGTTTGAATAATTATACCGGTTACTTTCGTTTACGACTTGATACTCGAGTTCGACGTTTAACTGATCCGCGTCTCTTTTTCGAACCACGAGCACGTTTTTTCTTATATTTTCTTGTAGTGCGATAACCACCTTTTTCATTATTAGCGTCCTCTATACTATAAGAAGAACGAGGATCTGACAAAAAACGTTCATCCGCAAATTTATCAACTCTATCCAATAGACGTTTACCAATACTGGTTTTTGTAATATCGACATCAAATGGTACTTTAACAGGTTTGTCTATGGTTCCTTCTATATAATCATTATAATTTTCATTACAATTACTTCTACTCCCGTCTCTTCCAACAATACCATTCAAAAAAGAGTTGACTCCATAACTTGATGGTAATTCATACCTAACACACAGCTGCGAACTTATAACCCTAGCATTCTTAACCTGTATAGTTTCACCACGTTCATTTATATATTTATACTCCACAATCATCTTTCCATATATTTCTTCACCACTCCTGTCAGTTAATCCGTTAAAACGTGATACCTCTATTTTTTCTGGAATTAATTGGGCTGATGCCAACTCTTCAGAACAAGGCGGTGTTTTTTTAACTAAACCACTAGTCATAATTGCTTGAAAAAGTCTCTCTTTTAGTGGTTTTTCCATTATATAATGCCAACACAATAAAATTGATTTCGTTATATATTATTAATCAATATCACACAAGAACAAAATGGGATATACTCTTAATTGGAAAAGGCACAACGCATCGGACATCGCATGGTCAAATTCCGCTAAAATCATACGCAGGCTGCTCGACCCATTAACCAAACTTGAAGTATATGAGTGGGGGTTTGCATTTACATACGATAATGACGACAATAGCATTTGTTGTATATCACGCGATGATAATATCACATTCACGAAACCCAACGATGAAATCACACCAGATCTAATGAGAGCACTAATTATAATGACAGAATTTGGAATTATTAGTGAGGTTGGACACTCTCACCTTGACATGTCCGATTACATATATGCACTAAACGACGTTAACTCAAAGCACCCACTTGTTTCATACGATATCCAATACGCACACTTTACTTCAAATAACGATTGATTTATATTTTGAAACAACCACTTCTCCAGCAACATGAGTTTTACTTATATTTTTTATAGGTGCATACATTATTTCGACATTATCAAGACTTGCAACACGCTTTGTATTTTGTTTGCATAACAACGAACCTTTCTTGATAATACTACGCAATTCCTTCTTATCATATTCATCTGGTAATTTCACGACAACATGACAAGAAGGAACGTTGACAATATGAAACCACAAATCATTAGGTGTACCCTTGTCAATGACACTATGATTATCGTTTGCATTTGTCCCTATGTAATAAACAACATCCGAATCGATATGTTCAAATACGACAATTTCAGTTTTCATACCAATATTATATTTATTTCAAGACAATAAATATAATAATTCATTTTTTATAATATTACAAACAATATTCGTTTCTAGATTGAAAATGATTCACAATATAAGACAAGAGAAATTGCTCAGTAATAGATTCGTCATTCTTTTCAATAATACGCAGATGTGCTGGTTCAACTAACTTAATTTTATTTTTTTCTATATATTCATAAATCACACTCATATTAACAGATTCTAATGACTGAAGATCTGAATATTTTATATTCCATATATTCAACTTTGTAATCAGATATTTGAAGAGTAACAAACTGAAATGATTTGATTTTGATTCATTTATTGTTCTGAAATATACGCAACAATGTCTGATTGCGTTTAAATAATCTTTCATATATCTTGCAACGAATATAAAACGCATAAAACGTTAAATCTATGGGTTTGCCAATACTAATGGGTGGTCATCGAATATACCATGTTCTTGATTATATTTTTTTGTTTTAGTTCGATATGCATTGGCAAACGACATCCAACCCTCAATATCATTTATCCTCAATTTTCCCATAGGACACCCCTTTGGATCACCATTTCTTCGAACGTAAACCTTATGGGGGAAGTTTACATTCATAATATGAAGAAATTCGATGTTTGTATGTAAAAACCCATCTTTACAACCAATACCATTGTAGTAAATTGTACCTGTCATTTACAAAGATAAAAGTAGTTATCTTTAAATTAGATTACAACTTTCTACAAACACGACATAATATAAAATATTGTTTTATAGTATGGCGTTTAACCGGCTCTTCAACAAGACAAAGGCGAGTGTGGAAAAGGAGGAGGGGGAGGAGAAGAAGAAGAAGAATGCGGCGTTTAACGTTCTACATAAATTATCATGTGAAGGGAGTATGCCAAAATCCGTAACATTTAGTCAAGATGGTACAATGATTGCGTCTGGTGATTTAGCAGGTATTATCAGGATATGGAATGTAGGGTCAGGATCATTACTTCAAAGAATTCAAAATGTTCGGTTGATTGAAACTTTCTATCATAAGACTGGTAATCCTACATCGGTTGATTCCATTGCGTTTAGTCCTGACAGAACAACAATTATTTCTATAGGAGGCGACGAACCAATTATAAAATTTTGGGATATTGGAAGTGGAACCATGATAAACAGATTACAAACCAGTCCTCGTATGAGCTCAGTCGTATTTACACCAGATGGAAGAAACATCATAGTAGGATATTCGATCGCTAATCGTATCGATATATGTGATCTCAATACTGGTACCATTAGAACTATAAATTCAGGCACTTATCGTTCATTACAGCTTAGTCCAGATGGAACAATTATTGTGCAAGCAGGAGCAGCGTTATTTAATGAAGAACTTCGAACATGGAGTGGAGGTAACCATCTTAAGTTAATTGACTTCGAAACAGGAAATACTATAAGAGTTATCGAAGATACACACGATTTGAAATACGCATCAATTAGTTCAGATAACAAAACAATTTTATATACAAATGAACCAGGTGAGTTAAAAGTATGTAATGCTGATGGTAGTCCAATAAAAACTTTTGGTGAATATGCTAACAAGGCTAAATTTAGAGCGGATGATGGGGGATTTGTATCATGTGGTAAATCACGTCTTCAATTATGGAATACAACAGACAATGTTCCTATACAAACCTTGAGGGCTCCCCGTGCTCAATACGGATATACTGAATTTGAAGGATTAGTTGATATAGATGTAAGTAAAGATGATACTAAAATTGCAGGTGCATGTACGGATTATAATGTATATATTTTTACTGATTTAGGTGTTAATGCTCTTAAAAAGTCTGACATTTTGATAGACGAACCTATAGATGACACAAAAAGGCTACCTTTTTTACCCAGAGAAACGAGAGAAAAAATAGCAGAATTTGCTGTTGATGGTAGGTCTAAACTTGATCCTGTGTTAATATCAAAACATTATAGAGGAAAAGCTCCATTTACAAAGAGACACGGAGGTAAGCGAAAATCTAGAAGAGGACGAAAAAATAAATCAAAAATAAAACGAAAACAATCGAAGAAAAATAAGAAATAAATTACAATAACATAAGAGCCATCGCCGCGTAATTATGCAGATCGAGAAGAGTATCCTTTATTCCCTCGTCGTCTACCAAGACTACACCGCTCTTTGAAATAGACAACGCACGCTGGATTTTATCTTCGATTCGCATTAAAACTCCAACAAGCCCAAATTTTGCAAATGCATCCCCATAATCTGCATTCTTCTTTGTGAAAAGTTCCAACGCATCGCTCTGTATCTGTCTAAGCTGTTCAACGCGATCCATCAAGGTAATATAATAATTGCGTTATATTTACATTGTTTTTTATAATCATAAAAATAATGGTTATATTGAATTATTTTTGTATTATGTTTCGGTTTTGTTTATTTATGAAAACAACGTAAGCACCTTACCCTCCTTCTTGAATGAGCCAATTACCTTCGGATTAGAAACCTTTCGCAATATATCCTCCGCCTCATATACGTTTTCATTCTTGTCTACATAGTAAATAATACCAACAATCTCCTCTGACCATACCTCTACCTTATGGGATGAATTAGTTGCACCAGTATCGCTCTTTGTTACAGATCCATTCGGCACACCCTTCTCATGCGTTCCACAATAATCACAACCATCCTTCTTACGGCGGCTGCATTGCTCATCATTTGCACGCTTAGCAACGCAACGCTCAACGTCAGGAATAAAGTTGCTGGTTCGCTTCTGTTTTACGAAGTCAGACTTCTCTAGTACAAGCTTATTATAGTCATAAACATACTGCAGCAAACTTCGCACCTTGTCATCATCGTCAATTCCAAGTTCCTTTGACTTCTCCAATACATTACTCTTAAAGTCAGAAACATAAGTCTCTAGAATCTTGTTTACACGGCGTTCCATTTTGAATATAATTACGTTTATTTAATTATATTGATTCATTTTTTTATATTCTACATCTTCGAATATTCAGTTGGTAGGAAAACTACACATGCTACTAGTAACAAATAAAATGATATGTATATCCCATACACGTCTTCTTGAATACCATAAAACTTTAAAATATTGATCAAACTATAAAAGAACAATATCGATACTCCAATTATAGTTATAATGTTCATATATTTCAAACAGAATAAAATTACAAATGTAATGACAATATCTTATATTGTGTAAATGACTTAACAACTATACAAGGTGTGTCTTTTAATATTTGGCCGTTATCTAATTTGATATATCCTAAATAGACACTATCATAATGTTCCGACCATATACCATCATAATCTGTAATTCGATTGGTAAGTGATTCATATTTGGTATCATTTGTTCGATCGGATAGTTTCTCTCTTTTCATATAAGACCCGTCGGTCTTGTCGGATAAAATGTTTTGTTTTGTTAGTTGTTTTCCCATAAACAAGACGACTCTAACAAATGAAGAAGATTGCACATTATCATATGTCGTAAAGTAATAAAACTGGCCTTGAATTGCATCGATTTCTGACAGACTAACACCTAGATTACACGTATAGTCAGCAATCAATGGGTCGATTTGTTTGTATGCAACAATTGGATAATCATTGGTGTATAAAACATTTTTAATATTACGCAAGAAAAAGTCAACAACACTTGAATTTATCACTGAACCACAAACATGCTTTCGGTTGATGATTTCATCTAATAAAACTAAACAGGTGCCTGTTACTTCTGTAATATATTCATCGTGAAGTTTATAAAAAACATATAATGAATCACCATCTGTCAAACAACCTTCATAATTAACATGTGATATAGTGTTAATATTTTTACATAATATATTTCTTGACAACGCGTATATTTTTTTTATATTCAACTCGCAATAATCAGAAATATCAATTTCATAAAAATTCAAATGTTCCTCTTTTTGGAACAATAAATAACTTACAAATGTTTGATCTTCATGGTTTTCAACTTTATATCCACACACAAACATTTTTTTTATTCCATCAAAGTCATATATATTATATTTTAGATTCTCCATATAACAAAATACACTTTTGTTTTATATAATAATGAAATTATTGTAATTTACAACAAATTGGAAAACTATAAAAAGAAAATATAATAGTTTTATAAAAATATGTATGTTACGACAAATGATTTGAATATCTATAATCCAATACAAAAAAACTACCTAGGTATCGACAAGGTATTGGAATATAGAGAGATATCAAATAATTGACGATTTTCAAAAGTGTTTTTGTTTTTTTCAAAAAATGGACAAATATTTGTCCATTTTTTTTTTTTCGAGAAAGGTCTTGGAGATTTTTAACATTTGTTACTGAGAAAAAAATTAAGGTCACAAAACTTTTTGGGAATTTTTAATTTTGTGAGCATAAATTTTTTTTTGGACAAAGTTCGGTCAATTGGACATTTTTTCTTCTCGGCGACTTTTAGAACAAATGTCACTCAAAAAAGTCGCCGAAAATTCTGAAAAGTTTTTTTGTGAAAAATGTGATTATTCATGCAGCAAAAAGTCTGATTTTAACAAACATTTACTCACACGTAAACACAAAAACGGCGACTTTTTCACTTTTATTGAACAGAAAAGTCGCCAAAAAATTCCTGAAAAAAACGAGGTTTTAGAAAGTTTTGGCTGCAAGTATTGTAACAAAACCTACAAAATACGAAATAGTTTATGGTATCATGAAAAGAGGTGTGGCGACAAAAAAGTCGCCAATAATATCGACACCTTAACCAATCTGGTTTTAGAAGTAGTACAAAACAACAATGAACTCCAAAAACATAATTCTGAATTACAAAAACAAAATAAAGAATTCCAGACGAAGATGATCGACACTTTTTCAAATGTAATTGTAAATCAGAATAATTGTGTAGTCAATAATATCAACTCAAACAACAAGACATCATTCAACTTGCATTTTTTCTTGAATGAGAAGTGCAAGAATGCATCTAACCTGTCAGACTTTATGAACTCGATTGAATTGAGTATCGATGACCTTGAAAATGTGGGGAAGTTGGGTTATGTAGATGGAATATCAAATATAATCATCAACAAATTGAAGGAGATGGATGTTTATTCGAGACCTATTCATTGTGCCGATTCGAAACGTGAAATTATATATATCAAAGAGAATGATGTTTGGACGAAAGAGGATACGGAAAACCAGCGTCTGAGAAAAAGTATCAAAGAGGTCTCTTTCAAGAACTGCCGTAACTTTCATTTGTTCAAAGAAAAACATCCTGACTGCGTAAAGAGTGATTCGGTACATTCGGACCACTATTTAAAAATTGTATCGGAGTCGATAGGTGGTAAAGGAGGACAAGACATTACAAATAACGAGAACAAGATTATTAAAAAGATTGCGAGAGAAATGTATATAGATAAATCAAAATTTGCTATGTTGGGGTTTTGATAAAAAAATCGTAAAAAAAGATAATCAAATGATAATATATGTATAACTTTAAAAATTGTATACTAATTGTTGTGTTTAATTATTCAAATTGTATATGCAACAAGAATACAATAGAAAAAATATATGAAAAATATTTTAAAAAAATATTTTTTTACTCAGATTATCCAATAACTCATGATACGGATGTAAATTTTATCGATATAAATCGTGGATTCAATACCCACAAAATATTTAATCATTTCTATAAAAATTTTAGACCAGATGTTGATGAGAGTGATGGTTTATTCTATACGATGGATGATAATATTATAAATATAAATATTTTAAATTTATTTGATTCTAAAAAAATTATCTTTAAATATAATGTGGTTAAACCACTAGAAGATTATTCAGATTCAGATTGGTATCATTGGGATAAAAAACATGGTAAAAATGCAGTTAATTTGTTAATGTGTGATAATGAATTTAAAAAACATACTATAAATAAGTTTAATAAAGCCTTTTCAGACTGGTTTTATCTTCCAAAAAAATACTTAACAGATAAAACTTTTGAATTATTTGATTTATTTTCTAAGTACAATGTGTTTTTAGAAATTGCTATACCAAGTATTATTAACAATATAGAAACAGATATATCACAATATCAAACATATGATAGTGAAATATTATGGGGAGTATCAAGAGATAAATTAAAAAATAAAAACAATATTTATAATTTGTTAAATCACGAACATAAATTAATATTACACCCAATTAAATTCAACTCAAACCCTGATAGTAAAAAATGGCTGGAGGATATATTTTGTAAGGATAAATGTATTATAATAACAACCATAAATAAACCCACCGAAACTATTTTGAAACATATAAATAACACAGAGTATGATGTTATTATAGTGGGTGATAATAAAACACCGGATGACTACAAAAAATTAAATTGTATTTATTTAGATATTCCATCACAAAAAAAATTGCTCCCAGAATTAAGTGAACTAATACCATATAATCATTATGGTAGAAAAAATTTAGGTTATCTTTATGCAGTTAAGAAAGGATACAAAATGATTTATGAAACAGATGATGACAATATTCCATATGATAATTTTGATAGTATTTTACAATATACCAATAGTCAGATGATATCGGAAAAAAATAGTTTGTGGATAAATGTATTTAAATATTTTACAAACAATGCGCATATATGGCCTCGAGGTCTTCCATTAAGTTTATTGAAAAACGAACCAAATTATTTAATTCAAGATACTGATAAAAAACCATCTATAATAAATGGACTAGTTGAGAACGACCCGGATGTAGATGCTCTTTTTAGACTGATATGCAATCATCAAAATAGTATTGAATGGGATAAAAATAAATCTATATTGATAGATAATAAAAACGTATGTGTTTTTAATACTCAAAATACTTTTTGGTTAAATCCAGAATTATTTATTTGTCTATTAATACCTTGTTCTGTATCTTTTCGATATTGTGATATTTTACGTGGAATAATTAATAATATTATTTTGAAAAAAACAGATAACTATATGATGTATACATCTCCAAATGTTGTACAGAATAGAAACGAACATAATTTAATAAGTGATTTTAAGAGTGAATATGAAATGTATATTCATAATGAAAATATATTGAATTTTATTGAAGGTAATACATCGGATATAACATGTACAAAAGAGTTGTTATTGTCAATATATAATAATTTATTAGTTAACGATGTTATCACACAAAAAGACATAGATATTTTAAAAAAATGGTTATATTATTTTTAAATAATACAAATGTAATAATATAAAAAATGAAATGATTTTTTATATTGACAAACAATATAAAAAACAAACAACATGCAACTAAGAAGTGGACGCATCACAAACGAAAAGGAACGCATGCTAGAAAACAGGCGAATAAACAGACACCTACTTCCAGGGCTGTTTAAAGAGTATCTTACTCTCGACTTCAGAACAATTCGCAAACGAGTATTACACCTAGAAAATATGCTAGTATTAACAGGCTATCAAACACTTACAAACATGAGAGTCATGCGTTCAGTCTTCAACAAAACCGACCATGGATATGCAGTGATGTTGATTGGTTTCATAAGAATATATGAAAAAATATATGATTAAGAATCATTTACTTGTTTACAAATGGTGGATAATCAATAAAAATTTCTGGTTTACTTGTATTTTTCATGTCAAGCTCACCCGGTATCAAATCGGTATTCAATGCTGGAGGCTCGACAAAATATTTTTTATGTAAATACGTACATTCAAAAACATTAGGAACAACCACATCTTTATGTACCCTGGTACCACAGCAATTGTTTGCATGAAAGTGAATCAAATAATGGTTTTTGTTTATCTTGTCAAAAACACCTACCTCTTTATTGGAAAAAGGTTTATGAAACTCCATGACTATCTGATCAAATTTATTAACTTGCTCTTCACTCAAACTCGTTATCCATGGTATTTCACCACCTTCAATATCCATCTTTACAAAAATTTTTTCGTTATTATCTATCAAATAATGTAAATTTGTTATTTTATCAGTATTTTCAAAACCAATATTTTTCTTTATAAATTCAATTTTACTATTTTCTTTTGGAAGTTTATCTATTGTTCCATCAAAAGCAAAACAATTAACCCCATACTTCTTAATAAAATCTACCTCAAATGAAATATCCCTTGCTATACCACCAGCCAACAGCATATTATATGTAACACCAGGAACATCTGATATTATATATCCACCATCATAGTCCTTTCCAAGACGAAGCTTCGGAAAAGGAGATTTATAAACTTTTAATACAGACGGGTCCATTATACATATATTAATCATAAAATAATTTACAGATTAAATTGTTTATGATTAACAACCCTTCATTTGTATAGTCTCCTTCACTTGCTCCTCTCGACTATCCATAATATGTTTTGTCAACTCTTCTGCCACCTTCGCATCATTCTTATAATACTTCTGCAACACAGACAAAAGAGTTTTTGAATTCAATGGCTTCTTCAATGTATTTTTCTTGTACACCAGTGATCCTCCTGTAATGTCAAAACAATCAATCTTATTTGTTTTCATTACAGAAACAAGAGATTCCGTTAGCACCTTCTTTTTATTATTGCGTTCCTTTATTTCCGCCTTCAACTTTGCTATTTCCGTATCAATCTTAACCCACTCTTTGACGTTACTGATCAATTGTTCCTTTGATTCCATGCTATACATATAAACCAATAAATTTTAACTAGTTTTTTTATCATAATGTCTTTTGCATCGGTCATCCTGGAACACATTCAAATTACACTGGAGCCCCTTCCTTGGTCCAGACACTAAATACTGCTGACATCCAACACATACAATCGTGTTTTCGTCACTATAAACATTTTCTGACACCTTTACATTACTCTTACTCTTATCATTGGACTTACTCTCAGCCTTGAGCAACTTCTTCTGCTCCATTGCCTCCTCCTTTGCTTTGATAGCCTCTTCTTTCTTGAGTTTCTTTTCAGCCTCCTTTGCAGCTTTCAGCTTATCTCTAACATCCTGTTTATGTTGCTTCGTAATAAAACGTTTGTGCTCGCAACAATAATACTTCTCTGAATGTTCATCCCCATCCTCAAAACCTGCAAACTTGTAACCATATTTCTTGCAACTAAGAGTAACTAAATTATCAGCTGCAGAAACGTCTTGTAAAAAAGGAAAGGTTTCAACAAAATCACATTTCTTGATATTGTTATAATACGGATACGGAGTAGGAGGCTCATATTTATAAACTTCATTGACGCCAGAGACCTTAGGTAGTCCAAGCTCTGCATAATACGGCAAAATAAACTGCTGTTTATGTCTGCAATAAGGACATCGTATCTCTCCGTGTTTAAGAGCACCAGTCGATTCCATAGTATTGAATTTCCTCTTGTGATTCACCAAGTCCTTGTACAATGGCACATAGTTAAATTTATGGTTGCATGTTAATGTAACAGACTTTGCTTCTAGTGGATCGTCTGTAATTAAGCAAACATTTTTATCAGTCTCATCAATTTGGTTTTCTATATTTTTATTATCCAATGAACTATATAATTCTGCATAAAAATCGATACCCCCCTCGATTATATAATTTTTCGTCATATTTTAAAAGCCAAAAACCCTTTATATTTTAATATAAACTAATATTATGTCGCCACCTGAAATCTGGGGTCCTGCTACATGGACATTATTTCACACTCTCGCAGAACACATCAACGACGAATCAATAATCCCACAATTATTCAATAATATAAAACAAATATGCATGTTCTTGCCATGCCCTGAATGTTCACAACATGCCAGTATAATGTTAAATCAAATAGACATTAATAAAATAAAAACAAAACAGGGGTTAATAGACTTGCTCTTTGTGTTTCATAATATGGTAAACAAAAAGAAGCATAAGCGTATGCCTGTTAATTATGCTGAAATACATTATATATACGCAAACCAAGATCTATCAAATGTATTTACTACGTTTTTAACATCGTATAATACAACTGGTAATTTTAAACTCATGGCAGAAGAAGGTCAGCGAAAGATGATACGTGCCAATTTTGGTAAATGGTTATTTGAAAATAGACGATTTTTTGTAAAGAAATAGTTGTTTCGATTCGCTTAAGCAGACCCGATTAATTCGCCGTTCTTGTAAACAGCACATTTGAAAGTCTGTTTCTTGGGTACTGAGCACATAACCTTGTTACTCGACGTTTCATTAAATAACAAATATTGGTCAAGTTTGAATCCATTCATACCAAATACAAAACCAACCGCCGTACCTGCACCTGCTATAAAATTGACAAGTGTGTCTACAGGCAGACTACTACGATTATTTGCCCGTCTGACAAAATAGTCTGAAATCATGTAAAAAACTAACACGCACATGATCCAAAAGTTGACCGACTTGTTCAACAACATTGGAAGTGTTAAATACATGAACGTGAACGCACCAATAAACGTACCTATAGACCTGATACCATTTTCAGTAGCGAATGCATATTGTTTATTCGTTTGTTCTACCCCCTTGTAAACAACCATCCGAATAAGAATCGTAAACGCAATAAAGAATAAGTAGAAAAAACCACTCGGACTTTGGTTTGCGAGTCCAATCGCTACTATACTACTCATTAGAACATAAGGTGCGCTTTTTTCATATACAGAAAATGGATCTACTAAATTACTTGGTTGAGAACTCATACTATAAACCGATATAATTCCAAGAGGTCATTATAATCTATATAATCAATTAGTCGAATAATGAGATACATAAAATAATCAAAACAAAACAAAAAAATGAATGTAATTTATATTTGTAAAACAAATTACAAATATAAAACCATGGAACAACCGACACAATTTTGCCAGCACCCTAATAGTGCGTTTACCAGAATGCGTCAACGATCTGTATCTCACTCGAATATTGATAATTCGATAACAAATCCAATCCAACCAGATGTAGTTTCAAAGTCACTTTCTGCAAGACAAATAGCTTTTCGTGAGATCAAAAAGCTATTTGGTGCAGCAACAAATAGCAAAAGCGTTCATCCAAAGAAGTAATATTTAAAAAACGATTCTAGGATGTATGACATAAAAATTCACACCTAGATAACATAAAATACCCAATATAAAAGACAACAACCAAACAGGCAAGATAGTTTTATTTTTATACCCAACACCAAACTGACGTATACTACCATCCAAATTATACAAAAATGGTGGTTTCATATATTGAATCCCAAAAAAGATTACTAAAAAAAGCAATACAGATGTATTTAATATATTCTTACGAACCAAATCTCGAATCATTCTGTTTCTATATACAATTGAACAATAAAAAATCAATTATCTTCGTCGTAATTTTCAATCTCATCCGTACCACCATTATCGTAGTCCTGATTCAAAGCAGACATATCTAACGCTTCATCATCCTCCAAATCCCCTCTTTCATTTTCTTCTAAATAATCATCTATATCCTGATCCGTCTTGTTCAGCTTATTTTTTCTGTGTAATTCTTTCTCGACACGTTCCATATTACTCGCAAGAACCTTGTCGTCGTCGTATGTTTTCTTATCATAACGAGTGAGACCCTTTTGAAGCCCCTTGTTCCAAACACCCAATTTATTTACTTTGAGTATTGTGTCTGCATTTCTCTCTTCATCTGTCATGCTTCCAAGACGTGAGGTAACCATATTCTTCTCCTTCTGTTTCATTTTGAAAATCCTTTCAACAATATCATCATGAGAGTAATCCATATTAGTTTTGTAATTTTCCATGATATTGCAGTAAGACAACAACAATTTAACAACTTGACCCTTTAACTGAGTCTTGTCACCACTCAATTGATAATCTAACAAACCATCATTATTACCATCGTCGTTATCATCATAATCATCCCTTTTATCTTCAGAGACAAGAGCATCCATGTGACTAACAGAAAACAAACTGCCTTTGCCACTATCAGCATGCAAAACCTCGTTATCATCACACAAATCAATGTAATGCCCGAGAACACTCAAAAGATAATACTCAAACAAATATTTACTTGTGGTTTCATCGAATATAGGTTTAATTATTTTACTTTTGTATTGAATAGTAGTCAGGCTGGGTGTATTGGCAATCAAAGGCAATGTTCGCTTTGTATCGTCCGCCATTCTCCTCAAAACACCTGTCAAAATCGGGATCTCATAGAACGGCTTGAATTTGTCATAATATGCATTTATAACGGACGTTAATTCGGATGCATGACTAGACGACAAGTTCCAAGAAGCTAGTTGTTTTTCATTGATGTCATAATCACCCTTGTTCAATATTATACTAGGGAATACATTTGTAATGTTATCGATGAACGTCTTGAAAAACGTAACTGAAGAATAGGTAGAATCATGCGAAATGTTGATTTCAGTATTGAACTTGTAATCGTCTGCAGACCACTTTGTGAGTGTGTTTAGAAAACTAAACGCCGCATTGACATTCTTTTTTGAGGTAACTCCGCGATGATCCGTTATAAACTTGATAATCTTGGTCCGCATTAACTTGCTGTCTTCAAATAACTCATCGTTCAAACGTTTGGATTCTTCGCTTATTTCATCAGACGCAACATCATATGTGTCTAGTACATCACTTATTAATTTCACAACCTTGTTACTGATTATCGATTTCTCAACAGCTGTTTCCTTTTCTTTCAATGAATCCACAACATTGCGGATCTTTCCTACGTATGATAACTTTGGCTGAGAAACATCCGAATGGATAATGTTATTCCTTGAAACAAGCTGTAACAAGCGCAAAAATGACGCATTGTCATAATTTCGATTGTCATTCTTGAGTTTCCGAATTATTTCTGAAAGCGAGTCAGAAGAATGAAGTAGTCCTTCTTCTGGTTTTGCTCCACACAAAACTGCAAGATCATTTGGAACTGGCGCATCGTTATTGAATTTACAAAATTTTACAAACGCCAAGTAAATTGTAGTCTCGTCAAATACCTTGTTGGTTACTGGAATGTTAGGTTTAGCATTACCCATTGGCAAAAACATACTAGCACGTGAGTACCCGTTAAGATCGGCCAACAACAAACTCAACTGCTTAACAACCTTGTTATAATCGGAAATATCCGAATCTTCATTCTCAAAATAACGGATTGTCGTTTTTCCTGCGACATCTCCACAACACGCATTCTCCAAGAAAGGCTCATTGTTTGCGTTCTTCAGAATTAGATCGTGACGATTCACAACCGCCTGTATCTTTTGTTGAATAGCCATGGAAAAATGTATGCGTTTAGATTCGATAGTGAGCATCTTCTCTCGTTGTCTTCCCATATCAACCTTCATGTCGTTCAATAGGTTTTCTTGGAATTCGCGAGACAATTTACTAATTGTCTTGATGTTGAAAGTGAATAGCGGTGGGAGGAAGTTCTTCCACTTGACAACATTGTATTGAGCCAGCAATACGTTTTCTTCTGGGTTCTCCATCATATTGTGATTTTTCTCGTCAATCTTTCGTTTTACTTCCGAAAGCGACATTAGATTCGCCGTAATCGTCATCTTGATACGTTCCAGGATAACACTCTCCTTTGTGCTCAATAAAACATTCCATGGGTCGCGTTTAGACTTCCTAAGCTGGTATACTATACAAGATAGATACTGGACACTACTAAAATCTCCATTTCCTTCCAGCGGAAAACCAGTAAATGATCTAACACAACCGGGGAACATCTTTCTGGTTCGTAGAGATGGGATGCTCGTTTGGATAGCGATGATAATCATACCAAGAGTAGAATACAAAATCATTGAATTGGAATATTCCTTGTATGTGAGTTTGTTCTTCTTGGTGCTGTTTGCTTCACGCGCATCGTATTGTTGTTCAGATTCAACACCGCGTATTATAGATAAGACACTATTCACAATGAAATCAATTTGATGGTCTAAACTTATACCCATGCTCTTGGTTATCTCACTAACAATGCCAGCTATCATGATTGCCTGTGATGTACTAAACGTAGTCTTTTTCACTATACTTGCTTGGGTGGATACGAACATAGTATCGGCTTCCATAACACTTCGCGACACCTGTTTAAAGCCTTTATCATCATACCCCTCTTCAACATCAGAATCGAGCTTCACTAAAAACCAACCCGAATGTTTGTCAACCATTTTATCACCATCATCACTAATCTGACCAATCTCGTTCTTTAATTGGTCAAGACACTCAGTATACTTACCTCCACGAAGATGTGCCAATGCCAGATCGTATTTGAACTTGGGAAGAAGTTTTGTATTTGTGACATTGCAATATAACCAATGAGGTGATTCGTTCACGTCAATTGGAATATACTGACGCGTATAAGAATTAACAAACTTGATAATGTTCTCTTGTTTCGCGTCAAAATCATTCTGACTCAAAATAAGATCACGCAGTTTAATATGAGGTGATAAAATAACCGCATCATCATCCTCTGCAAAAAACATTTTATATTTATAATCGTTATCAATCATCATATTTGCATTGCGAATATCTCGGAGTGCATCGGCAATCGACAATTGATAATCAAACTCTGCCTGTAATTTGGCCGCAGTTTCCTCCCTAGTGAGTTTGTATTTATCATCAAATTCACCAATCAAATCATTCATCAGCTTGTGTTTTATGTTAAGTTTGACTTGTTCGTCTGTAACACACTTGTCTGCACTTACGCTGACACACTTGTCTTGCAAATTACAAATCAAACTAGAATCATCGGTAATAACCTTGTCGACGGGAGAATCGACCTTCAACCAAACATTGTTCGTTCGCTTGTAATAATCAAACTCGTCATTCACATTGTCACGATGCCCCTTGTACAATAGAGCATAGTGACCATCTTCTACGGGTTTGTAACCATTGATTAAAGAGATTGCGAGTTTCTTCGATTCCACCTCGTTCATTTTGAATTTCTTGGCAAGATCATTTGTTAAGTAGGCTTCGAATTCATCCGTCTGCATTGTAGATATCTGGTATTCATATCCATCAATCAGCGAATACTTTGTCGTATCATATCGTTTATCGAAATAAACTACACGATTGTTGTCACCTTCCAATTCTTCGCCAGATCTGTATTTCTTCGCAATAACAATAAGATCACACTTTTCAACCGACTCGTTTTCATTACGTTGTACCTTTTCCGGATTCAACAATCCTGCAAAATCATCTGGAAACATGAGAGTCTTGTGTTGGAGAGAGAGGGCGGCCGTAAATAGTCGCGAATAGTCTCTCGAATAAATATTGTTCAACATTTCTGTTTCCGTAGAAATATCTGAATCTTTCTTGTAATGTTCCAACACTTCTTCAACCTGCTTAAAATCAGTCAACAACGTATGCAACGAAGCAGACGACTTATTGTAAAATTTCTTATTCTTTGCCTTCTTTAATGAAGAGAAAAACCCCCCTCTATTGAGTAGGTTCTTGTTGTACTCGGAAACACGTTGATCTATGAATGACGTCATAACCTGATATTCGGTAAGAGTCAGATTTTCTGAATACACCAAGAATGGTTCTAGAATATTCAACGCATCGACAATTGATAGCCTGTTGTTCATATGTTTCTGCATAAGTTTGAAAAACACGTCGATACCTGGTGTTATCTTGTCTGCAAACTTTTCATAATCAATCTTATCTGTGTAGACAAAATGGTTAATGTTTTTGATAAAGTTTTCATCACTGAACAAGATATCAACATCTGTAACATCAGTCTTTTTGACACGTGTGTCGTGTTTCAACATCAACCAAAGATTGCAAAACGTCTGATTGAGATTCGCCTTATCTAAAATGGAAGTATTAGGGGTGCGAATTCGAGAGAAACGAATGACAGGCTCTGGTAACATCATCATTGATTTTACACACATCTTCTCGTCACCCATTAACATATCAAATTTTGTGACCTTGTTATCAACGTAGGCGCGCTTGATACCAGTATTATACTGCTGTGTCAAGAAACGCCTGGCTTGTATTTTGTTATCCTTAACAACTGACGAATATGTATCATTTTCATTATCGGTTATATCTAAATTGTCAACAATAGCATTTATATTTGTACCGATTGCATGCTCAGTTTTATCCATGTTGATGTAAGGGACAAATTTAGAATTGAGCTTGTTATACAAAAACGAATATTTGTTTGTATCCATCGATACGTTCGACGAATAACTTGCAATAATTTCTTCAATTTGTTTCATGTCTTCTGACAAATCTAGAATTTCTATGTCGTCAAAGGTATCAAAATCATCACCCTTAGTTTCGTACACCTTCTTTATATTTGTTACAACTGGCAGAAGCCAATACAAAATTCGATCAAACGATGAAAAATAGTCTAGAAGAGGTTTCTGATTGCTCATCTTATTGAAACTAATAATGTTACCATTTGCATCGAATTTGGAGAAGGTTTCCCTGAGTTGTTTAAACCTGTCAGTAATCTTGTTTAGTTCGCTTAAAACAACTGGGCTGCGTTTGTAAGTTGGTATAGTAGACAACATATCATCTAACAAATCACTTATTTGCGTTTCTAAGTTGAAACGCTGGCTTTTTGTTGAAACATCGACGTATTGAGTAACTTCGCCGACCTCTTCATCTAAAATTGTAAACTTGTCAGCATCGATGATAAGTTCGCGAAGCTTGTCTACCAAATTAACAGGTGGTTTAAAATCATAGTTGTCATCGTCCAAGTCTTCCAGATCAATCGGGCCATCGCTCTGCTTATCGCTCTGCTTTTCACTTTGCTTATTCCCTTTACTTTCGTTCTCCTTGTCCTCATCTTTATCACCATCCATATCATCATCGTCTACAAAGCCAGATTCGGGTGGAAAATCATTAACATCATCATTAAGAACAGCAACCGCTTCAGGTTTAGGTTCTTGCTTCTTCGCAAGATTCGGTTTTTCTCTCCTCTTGATCCATACAATTGGTAGGTTTTCAGGTATGCCCTTGTAATCGAAATTGATAAACAATATATCACCATCTGTTGTTTTCAGCTCGATCATATCCCCCTCCGTATTTGTTATCTCACATGTTAATATCAAAGAGACCTCGTTTTGAAGCAGTATATCAACCCAAGTCCCAGTGACAAGTTTGTGCTGCTTTGCGTATCCCTCGACTGGACTTCTGCTCAATATCACAATACGTGTAACACTACCTATAGCCCCGTTCTCTCCGACCTTTAGTTTTATCTTCTTAAATGTGTTCGTATGAACCAATTCGAGTTTCTCGTTATCTATATACTCTATGAGAAATGTCTGTTCGTTCAATAATTCATTTGTAGGATCTGTTAAATTTATGACATCTCCCAATCTCAATTCAATCTTGGACATTTGTCTATAAATACAAAAGATATTTTTTAGAAAATCAACACTACTTTATTAGAAGACTAAACAAGAACAATATATATTATTATGTAACAACAATATATAATGCATATAAATGTAAAACCAACACTACTAACATTAGCAAAGGCATCTTTTGACTTTTTCGTATTTGCAACATCATGGCAGCCAGAGGAGTGTTATAATGAACCAACCTATTCTGGCTGTAATAGTCCAAATAAAATATGGTCATCGCAACTGACTATACATGGTATGTGGCCTCAGTTTAACAATGGATCATGGCCATCCTATTGTACAGATGAGGCATTTGATTCGAGTATCATATACGATGATTTAGACACGAACGTATTTTATGATTATTGGCCAAATATTAGATATGAACCAAATGATAAAGCATACGCGAGTTTTTGGGAACATGAATGGACTAAACATGGGACATGTTCAGGATTAGATCAGAAAACATATTTCACGACGACAATGAAAAACAGACCTGTAACTCCCACGATAGTGGAGGCAAATTATGGAAAAACAATTAGTAAACAAGACCTCTTGAACGCATACGATGCCATAGTTGTTCCGACATGCAAATCGAAATATTTATTTGAAATTTTTGTCTGCATAAACTCTGACACGTATATACAATTCGACTGCCCAGAAAGTGTCATCGATGAAGGTAATTGTGACGATAACATCATAATAGAAATGTTTTATTCAAACGACATAAAGACAACGCGCGAATACATATAATGTATCTCGACTTGATTAATCTCGATGGTATCAATGTCAAGGCGGGAAGTTTCACTTATTGTATGATTACATACGACAAGAAGAATATGGGTGGGAAGCATTCGACTATTGGATTGTATAGATCTGTTGTTGTAAGAGAACATCAGATCGTTTGTTATTCTCCGCCCAAATCACTCGCACCAGAATATTTCATTGAGAAGTATCCTGTTATCACCTCTGATATTGTGGTGCAGGAGTTTGTCGAGGGAACCATGATCAATGCATTTTGGGATACTGAAACGAGCGCATGGGAGATTGCTACGCGCAAGGTGATTGGTGCTCGTGCGTCATTCTCCTCCGAAAAGCAGTTTCGCGATATGTTCTTCGAGGCGCTTGCCGAGTGTGGTCTGAATATGGAGGAGACCCTGGACAAGAATATGTGTTATAGTTTTGTAATGCAGCATCCAGACAATCGTATTGTAACCCCTCACAAGAAGCCAGCCCTATGCTTAGTTGCAATGTATAGCTTTGAGGATCAGACGAATATTATTCATCATGATATTTATGAGCAGCGTTATCGTATCAAGAATGTAAGAGTCCCTAATATTTATGAGTATAATGATTATAATCAGATCCAGAAGATCTTTACGAATGCTTCTTGCTTTCTTATGGGTGTTGTTATCTACAACAAGACGACGGATGAGCGTATGAAGTATCGAAACAAGAAGTTCGAAACCGCCAAGAATATAAGAGGTGAGAAGGAGAAGCTGAAATATCTGTTCCATAGTTTGAAGCGCGAAGGTCGTGCCGAGAAGTTTCTCGAGATGTTTCCCGAGCACACGGAGCGGTTTGCCGAGTTCAATGCGGATATTACTAAGGCTGCAAATGGTCTCTTTCGTTGTTATTTGAATTGTTATGTAAATAAGAGGCAGCCAATTGCAGCAATGGAACCAGAGACCAAGAAGCATCTGTATGCTCTGCATCAGTTATACAAGACAGAGCTGCGTCCAAACAACCAGCATGTCACTCCTGAGATTGTGAATGAGTATATTGCGTCGTTTTGAATCCACTTTTAAAAAAAGTGGAGCAAAATTATAAAAGGTTAAGTAAAAATAATAAAGGTGGAGCAAAATAATAAAACGATCATATGTATATGGCAGACCCATTTAATAAATTATTAGATTTAGCATTAGAAATATTAACGATTGATTTTTCAAGATTTACGTTCGATAAAAATACAGAAGCTGATCTAACCCAAACAGAGAAAGATGAGCTAACACGAATGGAGGAAATAATGATAAATACATCTCGGCGTATAGACGAAATTACACAGCAAATAAATTTTGGTGTTGGGTTGGATCAAAACCCGCCAAATGCTGCTGTAATACTACGGATGTGTCTTCTTGTATCTCTAGAATGGGGAAAGCGTGATAGATACCCTGGATACCTTGAATATTCTAATGCAATATATACAAGAAGGCGAGACTTAGGAACACCAATAGATCCATTCAGAGGAGATCCACGTATATTTAGGTATATGCAAATGAAAATTTACTCTTGTGAATTTCAATATTCTCGTATGCGAAACCTAGAATTTCCTATATTAACTGACGAACAACGTAGATTGTTGGAAATACGTATGAATGAGGTTGTCCAGGAGAAAAACAGACGAAGAAAAATTGCGTTCCTAGAAGGGGCAAGACAAGCTGGTCTGGAACCAATACCTCCAGAATGGAATCCACCTGGTTTTGATGGTATAAAATACTCTAAACAGAGTGGGTTAGGAGATGATGTAGATGATCATATAACTGGTTTTTTTGAAGAAGGCGGAAAAATAAAAGGGAAAAGCAAGAAACGCCGAAGTAAAACTACAAAAAGAAAGACAACACTACATAAAAAAAAGAAAACTCGTCGGAAGGCTAAACATCAAGTTTTTAAAACTTCATAATAAAAGTAAAGCAATAGATATAAAATACGGATCAAAAATCACAACGCGTGGAGCAAAAAATAAAACGATAATATATGGCAGATCCGTTTAATAAATTATTAGATTTAGTGTTAGAGATATACGAATTAAATTTTTCAGAATTTATGGGAGACGGACCTGTTTCGGGTCTTAAGGTAGAACAAATGGAGACGAGAATAACTGGTATATCTAATAGAATAGACACAATTATAAAAAGAATAAAAGAAATTACCCAAGATGAAGCTCCAGATGATCCTTTTATTATATTAGCGATGGTCAGTATATTGTCTAGAGATATAACTTATATACCTGGATACCATAACTATGACGAGATAGTATCTAGAAAAAGGGATATACAAGGAAATCTAACATCGGGGTTAACAGACACTTGTAGACTTATAAGTATAAAAAGAAAACTAACAGATTTTTGTTTTGACTATTATCCTGGTGAAGATTTAGAACAACAATTAACTCGCGAACAATATAACATGTTGAGACAACGACAAAACGAGTCTATAGACAAAGGCGAAGCGGCTGCTGCTGCAGCTAATGCGTTCCTCGAGGGTGCCGCCGACGACAATCCTCAACACGCACCTCCTGGATATCAACCGCCTCCTGGATCATTTCGTGGTGATAAGTTCCACGAAATTGTAGAATCAGACGATCTACACAAAGAGGTCGCCTCATATTTTGGCGGTAAAAGAAAGACTAAAAGAAAGAAACAACGAAATAAAATTACAAAGAGAAAGACAACACTAAATAAAAAAAAGAAAACTCGTCGGAACACCAAACGATAATAGCTTCTAATATGTAAACGTGTATTTCCTTGTCTTTGAATGACCACGCTTATATTTTCTCCTCGATTTGTTCGCCAGAATAAACGCCTTCTTTTTGTGATCACAACCTTCGCTGATAATATCATAATCAACCGCTGCTGCTTTACCCGCCGTAATCGAACTCGCCAGACGAGCTAAACCCCAAGATTGCGCTGTCTGATTTGGTCTTGATCCCGATGAAAAATATGCACCTTCACCCTTTTGTACAATTTTCTCAAGAGCAGATAATGTACAACCTGTCTTACGTGCCAATTCTTCATTCGGTGTAACATTTTCAATATTGTATATTTTTCTAGCGTCGGATACATGGCTTGATTTCTTGTTTTTATATGAGGAAACCTTTTTACGCGTAAAGTATTTCTTATTTTTATACATTCTTTTTGACTTCATCAACATACTAAGTTGTTTCTTCTTATCTTTTTGTGATATGTTTTTTGGTATATACCTGGCTGGAAATTTTATTGGTTTCATGTGCTATATATTGATATTATAAAATGGATAAAAAATTGAATAGAAATTTCTATTTTTATTCAATTACACACAAACCTATTCAATTCAATGGATACTATCATTAACACCGATAACAACCAGGACACCAAGCAATACAGCAAGTACTATCAAAAGAAACTTGCTGCCGATCCTGATTACTTTCGTAACAAGCGCGACAAAACGGCAGAGAAAACAAAATACAAGGAACATCGTGATGAAATTCTAGAGTACCAGAAGAACTACAACAGAGAGCATCGCGACAACATTCTTGAGTACCAGAAACAATATTATCTGGACAACAAGGAGAAATTGTGTCGTCTTGCAAAGGAGCGTCAAAACCAACCGACCAACTGCCCGCTCTGTAACAAGACGATTGCCAAGGGAACACTACCAAGACATCAAGGAAGACCTATCTGTTTGAAAAAGCAGATACAAAACAATAATATTATTGAAACAACTATAAAACCGGAAGTAAACATAACAAAAAAAATTAAACTCAAAATTGTCAAACGACTACCAGAACAATAATGTGGTGGGTGGGTAAGGAATTAGAATGTGAGATACGTCAGCTGAATTTGTGATCAAACTTCCAGCGAGATATACTATGAATTATTATTTTTTGTTTTTCTCGGTTTATCAATCTAACCTTGCCTCGCCATTCTCCAATCATCAGCCATTCATTGACAAATTGTTGATATTTTTCGTTTCCATCGTCGAATGTATTGATCTCATAAATTTTGGCTTCGTTTGGCTTATATAAGTTCCACTCATAGTCGCTCATACTTATTATGTAGAAATGTATAATAAGTATCTAATAATGTTTTTTATATATGACAACATATAGTCAAATAGTATCCTCCAGTCGCGTCTCTCTTCTTCATCTGCATTCAATATTTTACCGACACTTGATCTCCATTTGTTTACCATATTGTATGCTTGTTTATTTGTGAATGATTCATTCATCTGGACATGACCACCAGGAAACCCTGCGAATGATGAATTATAGTGAATGTGTGGATGTAGATTAGGATTCGACCTTAGTTTATAATATATAAAAAAGGTATCGTCGCATACCCGTTCCGCCTTTTCAAACACATCTATCTCTTTATTAACCTCGTGCAAAGTATTGTGAATCATGTCGGTTATCGCAAACGACTAGTTGCGTTTTCCCAAACGTGAGTTACGTTTCCGCCTCGTTAATTGTTTTCTGCGATTTTCCGCCTTGTTGTTTTATTCCTATACGTCATAATATATAGGAATAAAATTAATAAAGTATAACCAGTGACTATTTTTAGGAGAAGAGAGACCATTTTTTTGGCGCCTTCTTGTTGGGTTCTAAATAGGTTGTCGTTTTGAAAAAATCCACATTCTTAGGATAATAGGTTTGGATATACTGATCCATACTGGTTGTTGACATGGATTTATTGCAACCGCTACAGATAGGTCGTATATTATCAACATCCGTTGTTCCGCCATTAGCAACGGATAATACATGACCAGCCTCGAAATTTAATGCGGTGATTGTAGTTTCGCGGCAACAAAGACACAAGACTTCTCCCTTGTCACTTCCAACATGTCGATTCCAAGAATCAGAACGAACTTTACCTGGCACACCAATCCGTTTCTTCGGCTCACTCTTTGCCTTCTTGACTACGATACCCGTTTCAATATGTATGATTTCTTTAACCCATTCGTAGCGATAATCGTCAGAGATATGATTATAAATCCCGAGATAAAAACCAGTATCTTTACATTTCTTAATAATATTTTCGGATACATTCTTTGAATCGGGATATTGATCGATAGACCATTGGCTAATTTTTGTGTTGTGTTCTTCGATGATCTGCTGCAACGAAATCGCACTCTTTATTTGCAATCGTTCAGTGAGAACACCTAGAGCTTCTTGGAAGAAATTGAAATAAATGTGAGGCCGCCTTGCACGCGAGTTCTTCGACCAAATTGCAGGATACTTGTCGTGAAAATACATTGCTACCTTTTCGGGAATACTTTTGTCAATTGTATCTGGAAACTCTGGCAACGGAGTATTCTTGTTGATCATGTTGTAGTTCTCTCGTAGTTGTTCTAGTGTGTCAACGACTACAATTTCAATGCTTACTGGAAAGGAAATCATCTGGCTGATAATTTTGATAGACTCAAACCGATGTTGGCCGTCGACAATATACAGATCACCAGTCTCTTTGCAAAAATGTATATTGATTACACCTAGGAAATTACAAGCACCAGTTTTCTGGAGGCAAGATTGCTGATATGCGACTATCTCTGTAATTTTGGCATTATCGCGAATTCGCTGAATATTTGGTACTTGAATAATATGTGATAGTAATTTATTAGTTTGGATGATTCCGATGTATTTATTATTGATTGCAATCTGGCGATCCATGTCATTCCATATCATATTGCAGTTGTTATTTATAATATATGAAATATCTCTATATCAATGAAATATATACTAAACGCGTCTGTTTCAACCAACGTGTGTTTGATCAATACGAACGATATAATCATCGTTACTAACAGAAAATGATTTCAAAATAATATCAAAAAACGTACCCCATTCATCTAGTTCCTCTCGTGTTATATCCATATTATGTATGTGTTTTTTCCATGCGAGAAATCTGATATATGCATCGTCATTTGTATAACCTTTAAGTATGCGATTTTCGTCACCACCTGGAAACCCAGCAAAGGTCGAGTTATAATGTATATGCGGATGCAGACCAGGTATTTTTCTAGGCAGATAATAAATATAATATGCACCATTGCCAGAACTTATTAGTTTCAGTTTTGTATCAGGATGTTGAGTTGTAAGTTTGTAAAAACAATCATCCAACACATTTTGTATATCATATGTCAATACTCGCCAATCTGGACGTTTATTTGAAACCTTTTTATCAGAACTATTTACATATTGTAAACCAAATCCAATAAAAATAAAAACAATCACAATAAAAAGTATAACCAAATACAAGTAATTCATAATATATTATAAAAGATTATAAATTTTAACGTTTGATCTTCATTCGAACCAACATATTGTTAGCTTTTCTCGAAATCGTATTGTATAAACGACCCTTCTTGCTATATTGACGCGCACGAACATATGCGGAGTAAACCCCTTTTGGGTTTCTCTTACATGTATTTCGCGAACAAATAGGAAACGACTTATTGGGACCCAGAAAACACTTTTTACCGCAACGAGATAGCATTCTGGTTCTCTCACGTCTGTTAGGTCCAACCCATCCCTTGGTCGGCGAGCCTCGGTTCTTGCGCGTTGTTGACATTATATATTTGGAGTATATTATTTTCTAAACCATATGTATTTATATGAGCAACAATGATCAAAATCATGATTACACGAGGCTTCCAGAGGATAAATTAAAAAAATTATCTAGACTTTTTTTATCGTATCATGTAGATTGTTTACAACAACAACGGGATATGAAACTAACAGATAGTGAAATATCATGTAAAGCATTTTTCAATGAACACTTCAAATATTTTAGACGAGTATCTGAGTTACATGATAAGTCGATTGAAACAAAAAAATGAAAGGTTAACGTTGAACAAATGATAATGTACCATATTACATTATGATTCAAACTGATATTGATGCCGTTTACAACAACATGTTGTCTTTGCTGAAGGAGGAGTTGGTTATTTCACAGAACTCTAAAGACAATAGTCGTATATCATATCGTCTGCGTAATATATTTACGTTCATGTTTGATCATTATGATAAGCTTGTCAATGCTAACAAGGAACTCATTGAAACACACATGTCAAAATACTATACATATCCTGTTGAACTTATTAATAGTGAATATAATTTATTATATATATCCGAAATAAATGCTATTGAAAAAAAAACTTTAGAAGATTACAAAAAGACTATCGATTGTGTAAAGCGTTTCACTGATAAGTATTATAACTCGCGTTATTAATAAAATTTTATATATAAATATCTTACTATAATATAAATATTAAATATGAAATACGATGCGAATTCATCTACGCATAGAAATGTTGTACTTGATGCTATAACTCGCGGAAAAAAATTTGAAAAGCAAGTCTATCCATCATTTGTCAACTTTATAGAATTTATACAAAAACAAAATGGTAAATATGTCTTGTCATCTGGAACATTATTGGGTTGTATTCGCAATAACAAACGTATTTTATGGGACGATGATTTTGATATTTTTATGTTTGAAAAACACATGACTATTTTCAATAGTCAAAGTGATTTTTCTTTTACATGTGACAAAGATATTAGATATAAAATCTCATATGGGAATTATAATTATATAATAACCAAACCTCCATATGATTTTTATCAGGTATGGTGTGTTGATATTATTAATAATAAAATACTAAATAAAACAATGGATATTTTTTGTGAGATGTATTATCAAAATTGTAGAATTCCATGGTACACTCATATAAGCATGGAAATGTTTAATGGCCGTCTCTATAATATACCTTTGAATTATGATGATGAATTAAAGGCGTGTTATGGTAATAATTATATGAACGAATATGTATGTTGTAATCATGAGATTGCAAGTGTATATTACGACCAAAATAAAGAAAAATATTTAATAATGACTAAAGACGAATATAACTCTTTTTGTTAACTACTTCCTAGTAATCTCGTCACCAATAGCACTGAACGTCTTGATAGCATCACGAATACACTCCTTCAAATGACCCTTGATGGTCATGAGGTCAACTGGATTCTCATAAGCAATACGAATAATACTATAACTATCATGAGGATGCATCTTCTTAAACCCACAATACGTCAATACCTTCGTCTCGTAATACTTGGCATACAAATAGTACTCCAACGTCTTTCCAATAGTATAATCTTCATTATCCAGAATAATATCATATGAATTCTTCATTGTTGACTGCGAAGGCTTGATCTCCATCTTATCCGTATCAATCAGTGTATCAATACCCTTCAACGTCTCGTTTAACACCTCTACAGCCTTCTGCACTAACTCTTCATTTGTAAACACACCTACAGACTGCAGTTTAAAATCAAAACTATCCTGCTTATAAAACCGCATTCCATCCAACAACCTCCAATTTTTTGTTTCAAACTCAACATCCTTTTCCTCGTTTTTCCATTCAATCCTCTTTTTTGCAAGAGCTTCCTCAACGGCGGATTCATCTGGTGTCATGCCGTACGCACAAGTCGATACCATATTAAACGCGGCATCCTGCTTGGCGTTCCCAATAGACAAGTCACAGCTCATATGAATCTTCTCACCTGGCAACTCTTCGGATACCTTTGGCCTGAGGCGGACAAAGTCGATGTAGTGCCTTGTCTGGTCGTTCATAGGAAATATTTCCGAGCTATCTACAGGCTTGTCAGTAGTCTTGTCAATCACTACGAAATCCTTTGTGGTAACAAACATGATCATATCAGTTGTATTCTCGACATTAACCTCGACCCTATACTTGTCAATAGGAAACGTATCAACATCCTTGATGTGTATCGGAATACAACTCAATCTCATTTTGATAATCTCGTTGTTTAGACGAGTTGTGTTTGTGTAAATCGTAGCCTTACTCTTTTCATGTGGAGAAGTTCTAAATACGATAGAATTGATATCAGACAGCATCGTGCGGCGAACAGCATTAGCAACACTTACGTTTACGCCACTTAACGTGAACGAGAGGACATCATTCACAGACGAGGTAATTTTCACTTGTGGAGCCATATTAATTTAGTATATTATAAATCTATGGTATATATTTAATTCAATTTTTAATGAGTTAAATATATATTTCAATAAACTACTATTAATTTATAGATGTCATATATTTTATACTATAGCAATTATTGTGAACACTCAAAAAAATTATTACAAACTCTTGGAAAAACAGAACAAAAGGATATGCATTTCATCTGTATAGATAAACGAATAAAAGAAAACGGCAAAACATATATCGTAATGGAATCTGGACAGAAAATAGTTATGCCAGAAAATGTAAATCGTGTTCCAGCGTTATTGTTGTTGACAAAAGGTTACAAGGTATTGTATGGCGAGGCCATCTTGCAGCAGCTCAAACCAAGACAAGAGGCAAACGTGCGACAAGCAACCCAAAACAACATGGAACCATCTGCGTTCTCATTCGGTGCGGGATTCAGCAATGTCACGTCAGACAACTATAGTTTCTTGGATTCGGATGCGGAGGCGTTAAAGGCTACTGGGAACGGCGGTACGAGACAAATGCACAATTATGTAGATCTTAACTTTAGCGACCAGATAAGCACACCTGTAGACGAAGCGGATTACAAGAAGTCAAGTAAACTACCAGAAGGACTAACGGTAGATCAATTACAACAGCAGAGAGAACAAGAATTTCAAAAAGTTGCATATAGAACAAAGTAATAAAATAATTTGTTGTATACAGATAAAAACTAACGTATAACTTTTGACCTTTGACGTTTATTCTTCTTACGTGTTTTATTTTTTTGTTGTTGTCTTCCTTTGGTTTTACCACCACGTCCACTAGAACTAGTTGTCTCCTCCTCCTCCTCATCCATATCTTTAGTAATGATTCCTCTTGTAATTAAGTCTTGCAATTGAAGTGGATGAATAGATTTTCTAACCACACGTTGTACATAGGGATCCAGACCATCGAACTTAATACTTCCTTTTTCAAGTTGACCCAATATATTTTGTGATGTTGTTTGTCCAAGTGAATAATTTGCATAAATAGTTTGACTTAATTTTCCGTATATATCCTCTTGAGCTCTCTCCATATATTCATTAAGCTGACGTATTCGTTCTACTGCTGACACTAAACTAAGTTTAATTTGTTGTAGATCTGCAATAGATTGTTCAGCTTCTTGAGATAATTGACCAGGATTCAAAAGACTTCCGTATTGCCTATTATGGATCTCCTCCATTTGCCTCATAGCTTGAACCACGATGCCGTCAACACTTTCTTTAATACTAGGTAAAATATTATGTATATCCTCCGTATCACGATGAAGTTGTTGCATGTTAGTAGGAGGTTTAATTTGTCGTCCAGATTCTCTCACTAATCCTCGTGATGGTACCGGTGGTACAGGAACACCAACGTCTTCTTTTCTAACATAAGCATCCCTATCAATAGGATTATAAGAGTCAGCTTCAGATTCATCGGAAAAAGGATAATATTTATCGTCATCGCCCTTCCTCCTTTTACCAGACATACTATTAACCAATATTTTATAATAAAAAACACTAAATAAGAATCAGATAATTCGTTAATAAATATATTTAGAAAAATACCATATATTTATTACAATGGCGGCAAACATTTTACAAGCATTCAATGATCATTTCTTTGAATTTGTCAAGGATGTAGAAAACGTTTTTCCTAACGACGAAGATGTTCTAGTTGCCAAGAATTCACTTAGTACTATTCGTAAGGCTAATCCAAAGATGATTATTAAGATCTGGAGTCAGTTTGTTGTTGGAAAATACAAGCCCGAGATTGAGAAGGGTGACATTGATTTTTTCATTAACAAGGACTATTCAGCTGACATTGGTGACACTGGTAGTTCAAGTTACATAATGGATGCTATCGACAGATTCCGATCTCCGATCAAGCAGATGAAGCCCGATGATCAGAAAAAAGCAATGAAGTATATCCAAAACCTTACGAAACTTGCTGATATTTACAACTCGGGTAAGTAAATTAGTAAACACATAAAATATAACCATGTAATTAATGATTACAAAGTTTACCCTTCAACAAATGTATTTCATCTGCCAGAATTTCAATAGGTTTAATCATTTGTTTTGAAATAATCAAATGATTCTCATCAATAAGCAAACCCTTTTCATATACAATATTAATGTATTCCTCTGCATATTTGCATGTAATTACAGCATTGTTTAATATACGAAATAACGGATTTATCAAACTACCAAGTAGAACGCCATCGTATTCATTTTTTAACAAACCAATATCGTTATTCATTTTCTGAATTATATCTTCGACATCAATATATGTTGAACTTTTGAGTTTACTCGCGTGATCAAGTAAACTTAGCAACAGATCAATATTACTTTGTATATTGCTCATTTGTATTATTTAATATTTCACATTATATGTCAAATATTAATCATTTTTTAAATATATAAGAGGTTTAGTGCCATATTATAAACTCATATATTATAATGGCCGATTTGAAAGGAATAATAGCTGCAACAAAAGCCGAACCAACAATTGTAAATGAGGCTAGTAAATTTGTTGTAGTGACATACTGGTGGGGAAGTGGTAATCTAAATAATAATACAGCCAGACCTTGTATATCTTTTTATGAAGATTTATTCAGTAAGGTTTTGAGAATCTGTATTGATACGCTATTTACTATTAATCAACTGGCTGCTCCTGAAGTATCATCTTTAGAAGGTCGAGTTGAAGACACGAAACCAGATTTAGAAGGCCAACTCAGAAATATAACAAAATTATCAGCTTTCTACACTATTCTAAAAAAGAAAACTGAAGAATATTATAATGAAATTTATTCGTATTTAGAATTTCCAACTAATTCAAGGGAAAGATGCCTAGCGTTAGAAAAAACAGCCTCACTTCTTGAAGGCTTGAAGGATCTTAACGGCGAGAAGGATACCGGAAAAACACCAAGAGGTTACACATACAAGTCGAGAGAAGAGATATATATGTTATTGTTATTCATCGCAAGTGAGTTTATTAGATTGAATAAAGAAGACATTATTCGTATATATGAAATAAAAACGGAGGTTGCTGATATAAAAACTCAATATTTAAATAAAGTAAAGTCAGCTGTACCGCTAGACGAAAAAAAAATGGATGTTTCCCCGTCCGCCAAGAGTGACACTGATGAGATTCCTCCCCAACTCGACGACGGAGTCTCCACAAAAATGCCCGCCGAAGAGTATGAGGACGATAGTGCAGCCGCAGCTAGATCCGATGATAAAAACGTCAGAAAGGAAAGATCAAGGTCGCCACCCAAGTCGCTCCAGAGTAGGAGCGACTTGAAGGAGGCATTTTCCACCCTGAGCAAGAAGAAGGAGGAGAAATCTGCTAGAGGAATGGTACCATTACAAATAGGTGGACGACAAGTGGGTGAAGCGGACATGCAACTTTTTAAAGCCTACAAAGAAAAACTTGACGTTCTTAGTAAGGAAAAATCAGAGTTAACTAAGAAAATTAAATTATCACCTAGAACAAAAAATAGTTATGTGCCAGTAGACGTGAAACCAAGTGTCGATGGTGTAAAATCCAAAGAAGAATTATTAAATGAATTACGTGTTCTAGATAAATTTCAAAATAAATCATTGAATGAAATATTAGTACAAGAAATGAGATACTTGAACCCCCTAGATTTTAAAGATATGTTGGCTAATTGGGAAAAAACATGTCATGATAACAAGTGCAATTATATGGCTGTTGAATATCCTGAGTTTGCTATGCCAGGTGGTTACCAGATGGCTATCAATGCAAAACCATTATTTATAAAAAAGTGTATTGAATTATGTCGCGGTAGATCAGTGTTGTATATTGATGGTGATATGAGAATTAGAAAGTATCCGATAATTTTTGACTTACCAGGTGTTGATTATATGGCAAGAGGTTGGCATATGGATCCACGTTCAAGTTATAAATTAGATGAAAGTATCACATATGATCCATATACATTTGAAACATCTGGTGGAACTATGTTTTTTTCAACTTCTCCCGAGAGTCTAGAATTATTGCAAATATGGATAAGCACGTCTGCATCTTGTTATCAGGTAGGTAAGGCAGATGATAGAATTATTTCACTTATATTTAACTCAAGAAAACTGCTGCTAAAGATGAAGATCATTCAGTTACCTATTGAATACTTGTGGTTGACACTTGATTATAGTGACAGATTGATTGAAACAGATGTATATGATTATAATTTTAAAAAGATGGACTCTAGCATATTTATTGATCACCCAGAATGTTTGACAAGTGAAGATACTGCTGCATCATCAGGCGCATGTAATGACAGAGAGCCGTGTTTCTATTGTTTTATAGAGGGTAATGTTGATCCTGTATCAGAGCAATTCTTTGAGCATCTTGCTTTCCCAGATAAATCATATGTAGAAGGTGTCAAGTCTTATCATGACTTCATGAGTGAAACATACTACCTTGACGATGGAAACAAACGTTTGTATGAGAAGGGATTCGTTGAACCGGGTAGAGATGTTGCGTTTAATGAGCAGCCTTTGTATATCACTAGTTTTGATAAAAAATATGGAGCAGGTCGTAATGAGTTAAGTGAGGCGATTATAGATAGGTCAACAAAAATGGCTACAGAAGGATTGTATGAATTTGACGAGGAAAATAATTTAGCTATTATTGTAAATGGAACTTTTACAAAAGGTCCAGAGGAAGATAATAAACCCGATACAACTAAGATTCTAGCTCTTATTTACAAGTTGCTTAGCGAAGGTAAAGATGTCTTGTATAATCCCAAACCTGCTGAAAATGGAGGTGATGCTATATACAAAGAATTCATTGCTAATAGGGAAACAAAATATAAAAACACAGAATTTGCATTTGTTCCTATATTCAACGAGAGTAGCAAATTCAATGATATTTATAGACCTAAGATAGATTTAACAGATTGTATGTATTTCAAATCTGATTGTGAGTTTATGAAAAAGTTCATTACGATGTTTGAGAGTTTGAAGGATATGTCTGATTTTATCAACTATGGTTCTTATCAATTTGTTTCTAGCGTTAGAGTGTCTTATCTTGTTATCAAAAAACAAAGGACACCAAAGGTTGTTTTGGAACAACGGCCTTTAGAGGTACAACTACCAACTGCAGAAGAAGATGCTACCAAAGAACTAGCGGCGACTGAACAAAATGGAGGTGGTATTGAAGAAAATGGAGGTGGATGTACACCAAACATTGATTTTGAATCAGCATATTTAAAAGCTATAGAAATGTCAATAGATGATACTTCCGCTGTAATTCAAAATGCTGCTGGAAAAAAACATATCAAACGTTCCAGAAAAAGAGTCAGATTCAGTAATAAACGTAGCCGAAAACAACGTAAATAAATTATATATAAAATCACGCTTATAAGTTACGCAAAATAAGGATTCCAATTGTTATTGTTAGCAAAGCAAAACTGCTTGACGAACAGCACATGTTCTTTGTAATCCATAATATCACTATCTTCGTTCTCAAACCCTTCCTTATAATTATTTACACCAAAACTATGCTTGAAGTCTACTATCCATATTTTCTTATTTACATCCTCTATAAAGTTATATCCTGTTACATTCGGGTAAACAATCCCATTTTTATACAACTCTGTTACAATTTCCCTTATTCTTAGTTTAATCCTTGCAGGTAGATCTTCGTAACAATCCCCATAATAATCTGCCAAGCAATGACCATGTATTCGTTGGGTAGTTAGTATACAACCTTCCTTGTCATACCCATAAAATTTCGGCAAGAAGGGCAAAGCAAGAGTGTCTAAGTAGCGATACATTGTACCCTCGCGGTTAAAAACGGCACCCTTTGTAAAGCAATAATCGCTGCTCTTCATTATTAATATTCATCTACAATTTAAATTTATAATAAAAAACCTATCAATTTTATTATAAATCTGCATGTCGAGTATATAAAATATTATTTGTATGAAATTTTTATTGTTTACTTGCGACGCCTATCACGTTTCTTCGTTTTCCTATTAGTTTTAGCTTTCTTGGACTTGGATCTAGAATTTTTGCGTGAAAACTTGTTGCCTCTTTTCTTACCTCCCATTTTTCTAGACAACAACCCTTTTTCCATTTCGTCCAACAATTCTGCATCAGTTTTTGGTTGCAACGCAATCCCATCGTCTTTAATGCCAGGATCACGACCCTCTTCTATAAATCTAGCCTCGTTGGGGTCAGATTTAATAGTAAGCGGCAACTGGGCTTCTAAATCAACTTTTTTGGAATCAGGAGAACCATCGTCAACAGCAAAACTAGACATTTATATATTAACAAAATATAATACTTGTAAATTAGACAATATATATTAAGAATATATCTCCATAATAATTTTTTTTTGTGTTTCGTATATAAATTCCGTATCTCCGGTAAGCGAGAGAATCGTCGAATTTATCATAGTAAACGCAAGTAATATCTTAACCACATCCACATCAAAATGGTTCTTGCTTAAACCAGGAACAATAGTATCTATTTTTGATTTGTATTTACGGATTGTCAACTCGGTTAGCCTTCCCTTTAACAGATCAGTGAATAAGTTCTCAATGATAATATTAAGTCTGATCCTCTGTTCCGAAGTATATAATGAAATATCTGGTGCAGGGTTAAGCAAATCCTTTACGTAAAATATAAAATCCTTGTGTTTATCATTACTATTCAGGAGAATGTCTGAAACTCTGCTCAATGCCATTTTTACATTCGAATCGCCAATCTTCAAAAACATACCAAAGTCAATAATACCCAACTTCAATGTCCCTTCGTCATTCATGCATATTAAATTGCCAGGATGTAAATCGGTATGCATATACCGAAACAGATAATTAGAGCATAGTGCAAATTTCAACAGAAGTCGAACATATTGTTGTTTTTGATTATTGTCAACCTCAAAACAGGTTTTTCCAGAAAGATAATCCATTATAATGAATTCGTCATCGCCTTCCAGGTTATAAACATCGGGTATTATTATTTTATCCAGATCAGATATCGTGTTGTTTTCTGAAAAATCACTAACCTCTTCTTTAGTAGTTCTCATGACTTCGATTTCATTATTGAAATCACACTGAGTCATTATATAATCTTTCGACTCTATAAAACTAGCAATTGATTCTAGGAAATCATTTGCTTGGAATGGATATGTGATGACTTTTGCAACATGATACCAAAATACAAATTGTTTGTATCCTCTCTCCAAACGTTTTGTTATATCCTTGCGTTTAATTTTTATCACTAGTTCCTTACCTTCCTTTGTATGTCCCTTAAACACAATTGCAATCATGCCAGAGTTTATAGGGACGAGATTCTCGATTACAATGTCATATTTCTCTCTGATTTGTTCTATCAATATGTAGTCGATATCAGATTGATAATATTCAGAACTATTTGTGTTTTTCCTAAAGAGAGTTAGTAGGCGAGGTGAGACACTTTTGTTCGCAGAGAGAGACTGAAACAATTTTATAAATAGAACATTTGATTGGGTCAGATTCAATAATACCAATCCTATGTAATCATCATAGGAAACATACCCTATTATAAAGCTGCATGTGTTTAGTAATAAATTCCATATTAACCACATACATATTTATGCTGTATAAAAATACACCTCTAAACGAATTATTAAATAAAAGATATAAACAGATGTTTCGATCAACTAATATAAAATGTCACAGGAATTTCAGAAAATAATTCATGATTTTGTATGTGACTTGAAGACCACATTCCCAGAATACACTCCGTTGATCGATAAGTGGTGGAAGGATGACGAGGCCAGTGGCAAGTTTGTACTTGAGCATTGCAAGAAGAAAATGCCGCCACGTTTCTTTGATATTCTCAACCAGAATGAGGATATGTTCAAGGAAGAGTCTGGTATTGACACCGAGTTTCTTCCAAACATTTACTTCAAGAGTCTATGGGGATTTGATATCACGCAAACAACTCGCGATACGATTTGGAAGTATTTGCAATTAATGCTGTTTTCAATCGTTGGTTCTATTGATAATAAGGAGATGTTTGGTGATACTGCCAAGATGTTTGATGATGTGGATGGAACTGAACTCAAGACGAAACTTGAAGAAGCTCTTAAGAACATGCAGGGTATGTTTGAAAACATGAAAACAGGTACCGAAGGTGATGCAAATGCAAAGCCAGGTGCGAATTTTCCCAATGCGGAAGATATTCATGATCATATCTCAGGAATGTTAGACGGCAAGCTCGGAAAACTTGCAAAGGAGATTGCAGAGGATGCTGCAAATGATTTGAACATTGACATGGATAATGTGACTGATGTAAAGGACGTTTTCACTAATCTACTCAAGAACCCAACGAAGTTGACAGGATTAGTTAAGAATGTGGGTTCTAAGCTTGATAGCAAGATCAAGTCTGGAGAGCTGAAAGAGAGCGAGTTGATTGCGGAGGCTGCGGAGTTAATGAAGAAGATGAAGAACATGCCAGGTATGGGCGACATCCAGTCGATGTTGAATAAGATGGGTATGCAAGGTGCTATGGGTGGGATGGGAGGAGGAGGAAATGGTAAGGTCAACATGGGAGCCATGGAGTCTCAATTGAATCGCAATATGAAGACGGCACAAATGAAAGAACGTATTCGAGCAAAAGCTGAGGTGAATCGCATATTAAGAGAAAAGATGGAACAGGAGAAACTCGCTCAGCAACATGTGAACGTATCAACCACAAGTGTTTCGTGTGAACAAGGTGTAAATGACGAAGAACTTATTTCTATATTCTCTACAGGTGAAAAGGTAGAAAAGACACCTAGGGGAGCTAAACCGACGCAAAACAAAAAGAAGAAGGGTAAGAAATAAATTTATATCTCTATAATAATGACAAAACAAATTCCGTTTTACACAGATGAACCTTCTATTTTATTGAACAGCGATTACATATTTGAGTTATGGCCTACAAATAATATGACGCACGAACAAAAATTAAATGCTATTACACGAGTTATCACACTTGTGACACTTTTAGGATATTTGTTTACAATGAACTTAAGGATATTGGTGGTGGGGTTCATTACAAATCTTGTAATTTTTGGAATGTATAAAACACGCAAACCTAAGCTGGTAGAAAATTTTGAAAAGTTGACAGCTGACGATGTAAATGTAAAGTTAGTAGAATTCAAAGAAGGGACAACCAACAACCCATTTAGTAATGTTCTGTTAACCGATATTCAAGATGAGCCCAATCGAAAATCGGCACCTCTAGCATTTGAATCAGAAAAAGAGATAACATCCAATATTAAACATGCTGTACAGAAGATAAATCCAGGTATTAAAAACGTAGAAAAATCACTATATGGAGACAAGGCCGAAATGTTTGAATTAGACCAATCAAACAGAGCATTTTTCAGTACTGCAAATACAAAGGTCGTGAGCGACCAGACCGATTTTATTAATTTTTTATATGGTGGTATGAGTTCGAGTAAAGAATTCACAGAAGATGGCGCGAGGATGAGGGTAGCAAACACACAACGTTACAATTTATATTGATCATCATAATATTTTGTTGTAATGATTGTAATTATCGTAAACAAACAAATAAAAATATAATAAATACTATTATATTTTTAACCGCGGCATAATACTATAAAAATATTAATATTTTTTAAACATTTTTGATCTCCTCTATCCAAAATTTATATATAGTTTCATATGTCGAATTACTATATTTTATCTCATTTGTAAATATGATATTATTGTGATTGCAAATCTGGCGCATTATAGTAAGGAATGACTTTGCAGTTAATTTTCTATCTAAATAATATTGATATTTAGGCTTATAACATAATCTACAATGATCAATGAAATTCTTTATCGACTCATTATATTCCCCTTTCCTGAATGAGATAGTATCAAAAACATAATAATTGTTAATTTTAACGCAGTTTTTTTTTAATAATTCAACGATAATATTATTATCTATCGGTGTTGTAAAAAAAATTGTCATCTAAACTATAATATCTATATATTTTTTTTTTTTCAGAAATTCATATCTGTTGATAAGATATAATGCACTCATACTACATTGTGCGTTATATGTTAATAGAATATACAAAAATAATTTCGTATAATAAAATTATCTAATGAGTTATATATTACGCACAACTATTCTTCCTTCTAAAACAATAGAAATTATGAAACGCACAAAAATATTAGTATAAAATTATTATTGTTAACATAATATTAGACGTTATTAGAGTTACTAGTAGACATTCTAAATGAAGTTACAAATGTTCCATTTTTGTTATGTACTCTATATTCAGAAAACGCGTTTGGTGTTGATGGAAATGAATTGGTAAAGCCTTTGAAAAATGCTTGTGAAAGTTGATCACGTAAGTTTTGCTGCATTTCTTTCGCAAATGACTCATTATTCGTAAAAAAACTTTCTGGAAAGTTTGTTGAAAAACTAAAACCTGATGGAAAACCTTGATGACATGGCTGCTGATAAAATTGTTGTTGAAAACATTGTGGGTTTTTTCGTTGTTCGTCGTATTGTCTTCGTTTTTCTTCGTCACCCAATGTCGCATAAGCTTGATTGATAAGTTGTATCTTGTTTATTGCTTCTGGATCCTTATTCTTGTCAGGATGCCACTTGAGCGATAGTTCACGATAAGCCTTTTTTATCTCCTTAATGTCAGATTTTTCGTCAACACCAAGTATGTTATAATAATCGGACATATACTTATTATAAAGGAATATTTCTTAATATAAATTAAATAAAAATTAAACAATAACAAGTTTATATACACTTAAATATTACTTTTGTATAATAACAAGTTACAAAATATGCAAAATCTTATAAACAAATATCAGCCTTATATGTTAGAAGATTTCAAATTAGATGATACTTTACGTTTGTTGATTAAAACATTACTGGAAATAGACAACCTAAATGTATTATTTTGTGGGGCAATGGCATCTGGAAAAACCTCTATACTGAATGCTATTATACGTGAATATTATATTGGATATGATCAAAATAAATATAACGACAATATTCTACATATAAACAATTTGAAGGAACAAGGTATAAATTATTATCGTTCAGATGTAAAAACATTTTGTCAGACGTCTTCTGTTATACCAGGAAAAAAAAAATTTATTGTTTTGGATGACATTGATTTTATAAACGAACAGAATCAGCAGGTTTTTCGAAATTGTATCGATAAATATAAACACAAAGTGCATTTCATGTCTTCCTGCAGTAATATCCAAAAGGTTATTGATAGTATACAATCCAGGTTCACTATGATTAAACTTCATACTATGAAATTGGATCACATAAAAGATATTATTAGTAACATCAAAACAAAAGAGAATATTACAATTGATACTGATGCAGAAGAGTTTATGATTAATATATCTAACTCGTCAATAAATGTAATTATTAATTATATGGAAAAATTTAAGCTAATAAATAAGCATGTTGATATCAGTTTAGTCTGTCAATTGTGTTCAAACATAGATTTTGGTATATTTGAAAAATATACATCACATGTTTTAAATTCAGAGCTCCAGTCAGCATGTGAATTGATATATGACATATATGAAAAAGGTTATTCTGTTATTGATATATTAGATAACTATTTCTTATTTATAAAAATAACAAACATTATATCTGATGATATAAAATATAAGATAATTCCATATATTTGTAAATACATAACAATCTTCTATGATATTCATGAAGATGAAATAGAACTTGCGTTATTTACGAATAATTTAGTGACTGGTTTATCAAAGTAATTTATGTTTTTATAATTTAACGTTAAACTATTTAAGAATTAAACATATCTCCATACATGGAAGATTCTCATTATACAACTTTAGGAGTAGATGAAAACGCAAGTCATGATGACATAAAGAAGGCATTTCGAGTTTTGTCGTTGAAATGGCATCCAGATAGGAATAACGAGCCTGGTGCAGTAGAGAAGTTTCAGAAAATCAACGAGGCTTACGAACATATAGGAGATGATGAGAAACGTAGTGTTTATGATGCACAACGAAGGAATCCATTTTCAAAATTAGGTATGGGTGGAATGAATGGTATGGGTGGAGGGATGGAGCATGATATTTTGAACGCGTTCTTTGGGGGACTTGGCGGTATGGGTGGTTTAGGTGCAATGTTTCAAGGAGGAGGTGGATTCCCAGGAGGTGTTCAAATGTTCACAACTTCAATGGATGGTACAGGTCGAACAAACGTGAGAGTAGTCCATAAACCTAGCCCCATATCTAAGAACATAACAATCACTATGGAACAGGTATATGCAGGATGTAAAGTTCCAGTTGAAATTGAAAGGCACCTCATAGAAAACAACATGAGGGTTCTAGAAAAGGAAACAATATACGTAGATATCCCACCAGGAATAGACGAAGGAGAGATAATATGTATACCTGACAAGGGAAACTCTATAAATGGTTCCAAAAGCGACGTAAAGGTCTTTGTTAAAATCGCACCAGATCCAGTTTTTCAGCGTTCTGGGTTAGACCTAATAATTAACCAGAAGATTTCTTTCAAAGACTCATTATGTGGTTTTTCAATTGAGTTCAAATATATCAATGGTAAGGTTTACACATTAAATAATGCAAACGGAACAATTATATACACAAACTACAAGAAAGTCATGCCGAATATGGGTCTAAAACGTGATAATCATACAGGTAACATGATTATTAATTTTAATGTAGATTACCCAGAAAAATTGACAGATGAACAGGTCGAAAAACTCCGTAATATATTGTAATTAATGTTAACAAACAATATAAAGAATATATATTGTTATATATGGGGGGCTGAGGGTTGTGGGGGGACTGGGGGTTGGGAAGAATGAAATTAGCTCGTTTAGCTCATCAGGTCAGAGCATTTGCTTTGTAAGCAAAAGGTGTTGTGTTCGAGTCACAAAACGAGCAACGTATAATATACTATTAAGCATAGTATATTATAAAATTGAAATATAAATAATAGGGTATAACAAAACAACTTAACCTATTATATAATGGATTCTAAACCAAAACAAGCAGGTAGAGATATTTCAGAAGTCACACAAAAGATAATCAATGAGATACCAGATTCAGAAGTTAAATTAAAAAATAAACTGATTCGCTATATAAGCTCTTTGTGGAATCTAGCACCAGAAGTTCTTGTTTCCAGTCATGTTTGGATACCAGTACAGGATATTCTTAACGCTCACATAAACCCAGAGAGGATAAACGAACCATGGGTAAAAAAAACAATTCGTATATTCAATAACGAGAATGAATAAACACGAATTAGATACAAAGGTTATTACGAAATCTTGCGCTTCTGAATTTCAGCAGATACAAGATAAATCGAATTCTCGGTCATAATGATATAATCCTCGCCACTCTTGTAGAACTTTTGGATAGTAGATGTATATTCGTCTTGGTTTTTCACCAGAATCTTCTCTCCATTGTCGCGCCCGCCAATAACAGCCTTTTGTTCAAGAGACGCAGTCCAGTAATCCATTAAGATGGGCTTGTCGTCAACAATACCCAACTTGACAGCGTGCTTCAATGTGGTCTCAGACGGCAACCTATAATTTAACTCTTCGCTACCACTTGACTTTACTAGAGCGGCACTTTTTTCATCTAAACGAGTCGACATTTATATTGAACTATAAGTATATTCTTTAAGTTATATTTGATTTATTCTATGAAAATTATTTTATATTTATATAAAAGATGAAGATTAATATAAAAAATAATAAACTTTCTTTGTCAAATACAAATGATTATAAGGTCGACATAGAGTTCGGTGTGAAAGAGGCAATATATATATACATTGAATTAGTTATAGAATATTGTCATTTTATCAAGGATAATATAAAGGATAAAAAATGCGACATGTTTATAATAAATCGTGGTTTAGATACACTAACACATGTATTTAAATTCGTTTTGTTTTATACAAAAAACCTAGAATATGTATCTTTTTACACACAAAAAGCATTTTATTATTATGTAGAGTTTATATGCCAAACGTCCGAAATGGAAAAATTATTTCTTCAGATGACATCTCGTGACGCAGTTACATATGTATATAAGAAAACTATATATGAAATAAATAAAACATTTGTAAATTCAAATATAATAAATTCAGTTAGTACGCTTGAAAAAATAAATATAATAGATGAGCATATCAACCTCTATAAAACTATTATAATTAAAATTTTAAATGGAGGTTCTCCAATAAGTGTGTTTGAAACATTCTTTGAACATATAAAAAATTCAATTATTGTGAATGATATAAAAACATTTAATATAGAGATTGAAAATTTATTCTATACGATAGAAGATATTCCGACATTTATTGATCTTCTCAACGTACACTATAATAACAATAAATCCTGAAGTTCTTCTACGTTTTCATCATCGACCATAAACTCATGCTTTCGCTGTTTCTGTTTCTTATCCTTTACAGGAATAGAAATTTCCGTGTTTTCTTCAAACACTTGTTTATATTCATCTATCAATATTTTTTTTATAAACTCATAGATTTCCCTAAGTACATTCTCTTCACATTTTCCAACAATCAAAACACTACCAGTTCTAAATATCATAAACGAGACTTGATTGATATGTTTGTATTTTTTCTTACCCTCTTCCGATATTTGCGACCCAGTTTGTATCCCAACATCTGGGTTATAATAAAACTTACACTGAATACCTGGATATGAACAGGGATCGTATATAGTTTGTATATTATATTTGTATTTCAAGATATCATACAACGATTCGCGGTTTATGTAATAGCCACACTTGAAAATTGAATTAATCAATACAGTTTCATAAATGTCAGAGTTGTACTTCAAGGGACTTTCAACATGTGGTTGTATAATGGTAAGCAACAATAATAATACACGCTGGAACAAAATCTCGTCTTGAACTCCTGGTATTTCTATTTTACCTGTATTAAAAATCTTCACATGATATTCTTTATAATTAGAAGAGTCGTCCGATAGACGTATTATCAATACAAAGCAGTTATAGAACGCACTCTTTTTTTTCGATCTATATTGAAGAAGATCTTTCTTACAGACTCCTACACTAACCTTTCGTATATCCTTGAATAGAATACGTCCAGTTGAATTTTCAATATGTGTTATCACATGCTGGTCATAATAATATTCCCTTTTCAGGTTATTTTGTATTTCATCGTAGTCTGATTTCTCAAGCGAATTAAATTTCATCTGTTTCTTTATAACACCTTCTGCACGAGTGCAATAACGTTGAACAATTATTTTCCAAAAAACCTTCTTTAAATCAATCGACTGATTAAAGTGTGCAATTTTAGTTTTGGTTGATATATAAATATCAGATGGTTTAGGAGTTTCCGAAATACCAGATTGTTTGCTATCATGAATATTATTATTGTTAACAGAATTATCGTACATATATTTTTCGATGTTTTCTTTTTTACAATCTCTTAAGATATCATTGTCTGTTTCAGGTTCTTGTAATAAACTAGAACCATTGTCTACAGAACCATATAGAAACTCTGCCCATTCAGCATCAATAGACATTGGTGTAGTTAAATAACGCGTTATATATTTAACCTGTTTATAATATTATGTCTCAATTATTTTCTTATAGTATATATATGTCGGCTATGTTAGATGTTTCTAAACCAATAGATATTCCAACTTATAAAAAGAACGGATATGCGGTTTCGAATAATTTGTTCGATCCATTTCAAAAATCACCACCCAACGTTTTCATGAACAACTTGAAGTATCGTATAAGTAAATTCGAAGACGTTTCGCGTATACACAATAACACAGAGAGAAATATCACAGATACTAATATAAATAATACAAAAATGACACAAACAAAAACACAATATAAAAATAACTAGTTATGATAAGGTACCAAATATTGCATGATATTATTTGTATTACATCTCGATATCATAGATATATGATATTACATATTTTATAAATATCTGATTGTTTGTTGTTTCGGAATGCAAAATATTCTCGACAAACGAGAGAAACCCTCCAGTTACACAAACCCTATGTTTCTTGATCATATAGTTCAAGAGATTTTTAATTATATTTTTTTTATCTATGTTGTATGAAATACTTATATCATGTATATGTCTGCAAATATCTTCTATGTTTTCCTTATTTTTAATCAAGCTTATAATTTTAACCCATGTATCATCGTTTAAAATTTTATAATCGACAATACCCTGATTTGTTTGCATATAATTGATCATACTGCGTATATCAGATTTGTATAATTTTTGTATCCCTTCTATGTATTCGTTCGGCATGTTCATTTTTTCTGTATCAGAAATGTGCATGAGAAATTTCACTATCTCATCAGGAGGTAATTGATTGAAACGAAGACGAATAAATTCGTTTTGAAGTCCTTCATCTATCTTACTGATATAATTACATATCAGACAAAATCGAACATTTGATGCGTAGTCTTGTATCAAGTAACGAAGCGCCTGTTGTGCATTCTTTGTCATGTAGTCAACTTCATCCAATATAACAAACTTTAATCCACTGCAAAAGAGGGGTTTCGAATTGACGAAGGAGCTTATTTGGTTGCGAATAATGTCTATTCCTCTTTCGTCGGATGCGTTTAAATGAATAACTAGTTCTCTGTTGACATTATTTATTTGTTGTTGGTATGCGTTTATTAGATTGATGATGGTTGTTGTTTTTCCAGTTCCAGGCGGTCCATAGAACAATAGATTTGGGAAATATGATGTTTCAATAATGCGAGACAAGATAAGCTTATTGTTTGGATCTAAAACAATATCTTCAAACCGAGATGGTCGGAAAGCTTCGACCAATGGTATCTTAGTTGTCATATGTTAGTATATCTGAAATATATTTATATTGTAAAATTGATTAGATTTTACAATATAATAGTAAGTCAATCCTTAGACAATGGAGTCTTATCTTGAACTTATCGTAGGTCCAATGTTTTCGGGAAAGACTTCGAAATTGCTTGATATCTACAAGCAGTGCAAGTTTTGTAATATAAGAGTTATTATTGTGAATCATGAGATTGACAAGCGATATCATGATACGATGGTTTCTAGTCATGATAAAGTTTTGGCACCATGTATTCAGACGTCACAACTATCAGACGTAAAAACAGAAATATTAGAAAAATATGACGTAATTCTTATCAACGAGGGCCAGTTTTTCGGAGATTTGTCTATTGTTGTTACAGAGCTGCTTCAATCAAGAAAGAAAGTATATGTATGTGGTCTAGATGGTGATTTCAGACGCAAGAAGTTCGGTAATATTTTGGATCTGATTCCGCTGTGCGACAAGATAACAAAACTGACTTCATTGTGTTCAAAGTGTAAGGATGGGACGCCGGGTATATTTTCAATGCGTTTGACGGATTCGACTAGTCAAACAATGGTTGGTTCAGATAGTTATATTCCTGTCTGTAGGAAATGTTATGAATCTTGAAATCAATATGAAATGCAATTTATTTAGAACTAATCAACGGATTAATTATTTTTTATATTATTCGTTTAATATATGTCTACTACAAATGACCATAAAATCAGTTCATTATATAATAAACTAACAACACTAAAACAACCTGAATTGAATGCTGCTGTAAAAAATGTGCATCGCGTTATTCTGACATTGTGTCGTCTTGATCCAACGTACTTTATAGGTATAGACGCGGCGATCGCAATAACAAAGAAATTTCTATCTAAGTTAAGTGACGATGCAATAATAGGATATATCAACACGCCAGCACTATTACAACTTTTTCATTCGAGGTATCATAAAGATATAAAGACTTTATTACTTACAATATCAAACCTTTTCCCATTCTTGTTAGGGTTTTATGATCATATCATGTATGCTTTGAATTACTTAGATACGGAAACAAACGACCAAAAAACGAAAGAAAATTTATTTTTTATTATACAACTAATTAAAGAGTTTGGAGATCTAAGCACAGAGGATAAAGTATATATTCTGAAAAGATTAATAATGTTTTTGAATCAGTCGACGGGATTGATATCTGAACTATCGAAATTTATGCCTATATTTGATATGTCAAAAGAGGTAACTACAGATGTTTGTCAGTATCTTTCGACTAATAAAGATATTTTGAACGATATCGTAATAAAAATAGAGTCTGTTGGTATAGATACACTACTTGAAAAAAGTATAATTAGTTTAGATGCATTGGTCAATATAGTTGAAAATAGTAAAGGATCTGTAATGAGTCGCGATAGTCGTGATAGTGTTTCTCCTGCAATTGTAACTCCTGATAATAGTCCGCAAAATAGTCCGAAAAATAGTCCAAAGGCTAGTGGAAAAAAGAGCTTTTGGGGTTCTGGAAAGAGAAAACCAAGAAAAACACGAAAAAACAACAAACGAACTAAAAAGATGAAACCAAAACGCAAGACGCGTAAATGAAAACATGAAAAAATAATAGTTTTTTGAAAAATATATATTAAAAAACGATTTAAATTAGTAGCGAGTAACTCTGTTATATGGTAAAGCGTGTAGTTAAGGTGGTCGATGTGGAAGACAAACAAATTATAGAAGAGGATGTGAAAAATTACATTGAAGTTATTGAAAAGCCACCTGCGAAGCGGAGAGGTAGGAAGCCTAAGGGTGGTAAAATTGTTCAGAACTCATCGTTAGGTGACGATGAGGTAAAAAGCGAACCGAATGTAATTTTACACTTGAAGTGCTCGTTAAAAGATCTAGATGCTGATACTAATTCTGATATCATGAGTTTTAATTTTCTAAATAATTCGAAGAATGCGTTATTGTATGAAGTTATCACAAAACCACAGGATGAAACAAACAATGCTGATGATAAAAATACTGATAAGCTCAATGAGAATGAGTTAGATGATCAGCCAAAAACCAACGATATCTTCAACAAACTCAAGGTATTAGAAAAGGATCTTTATCACAATAACATCAACAACAAGAAGTCTGCTTGTTTCTGGTGTACGTGCGATTTCGACAACCAACCCATCTATATTCCCAAGTTCTTTATTAAGGACTCTTACAATGTATATGGGTGTTTTTGTACACCTGAGTGTGCAGCGGCTTCCCTTATGAACGAGAACATCGATAGTTCAGTTAAGTTTGAGAGATACCAGCTGTTGAACCATATTTACTCAAAGATTCACGACTACTCTAAGAACATCAAACCTGCTCCTAATCCATATTATATGCTGGACAAGTATTATGGAAATTTGACAATTCAAGAATATCGGATGTTGTTGCGAAAGGATAGACTATTTTTAGTAGTAGACAAGCCACTTACTAGAGTTCTGCCAGAGTTACATGAAGATAATGATGATTTTATTATCAACAACAAAGTGATCCCTTCCAACACGTATAAAATTAAACGAAAGTGTCAGAAGAATAAGAGCGATATTTTACAAGATAAATTTGGTATGTGAGTTTTATAATAAAATACAACTTGTATATATATGTCAAACCTAATAACAAATTACAATGTAAATGTGAATGGTGTAAAACAGGATTTAGGAACCATTATACAAAATACTACTTCGCAAACATTGAATATATCAACATCTGGATATACAAACTCGACAACTAGTTTGTCTTTCGATCCAAATGGGCAACAAGTTATTTATGATAATAGTATTTATCCATCAATGAGTGGAAGTTCAGTTAATGGAAATACAACAATATCATTTGGTGAGAAAAAGAGATACGGAGATAATGGTATGTGGATTGCTGTTGGTTCGGGAACAAATACAATTGCATATTCATATGATGGTATTAATTGGACGGGTTTAGGTAATACAATTTTCTCAGATGATGGTAACGACGTAGTATGGAACGGAACAATATGGGTTGCCGTTGGTCAAGGAACAAATACAATTGCATATTCTTATGATGGAATTAATTGGTCTGGGTTAGGTGAAATCACGTTTTGGAGAGGGCGATGTATAGCATGGAACGGAACGCTGTTTGTTGCGACTGGTCAACGAACAAACGAATCTGGTGCACGTGCAAACACAATCGCATATTCGTCAGATGGGATAAAATGGACAGCAGTTACAGGTTCAACGTCTATTTTCTCAAGTTTTGGTTCTGGTGTTGCGTGGAACGGAACACGATTTGTTGTGGTTGGTTCAGGTGCGAGTGGTGCAGCTTATGGGCAAAATACAATTGCATATTCTTCTGATGGTATAAATTGGACAGGAGTCCAAAATTCAATAACTCAGATTTTCACAGGGTATGGTTTGGATGTAGCATGGAACGGAACTCGATTTGTTGCTGTTGGTTCACCTGAAACAAACACATATGTAGGAAATAAAATTGCATATTCGTCTGATGGGATAACATGGAACGGGGTTACAAATTCTATTTTTACTTTTTCTGGTGATGGAATTGTGTGGAACGGAAAAATATGGGTTGCTGTTGGTAATGGTAATGAATATTCAATTGCATATTCTTCTGATGGTATAACGTGGACTGGAGTTACAGGTTCAACTCCAATTATTTTTTATAATGGTTGTGGAGTTACATGGAATGGCAATCTATTTGTTGCTGTTGGTTCAGGAACAAATATGATTGCTTATTCATCTGATGGGATAAATTGGACTGGGGTTACAGGTGCGTTAGTTTTTTTTTCCACTGGTAGACGCATAGCATGGGGCGGTTCTAATTTACCAAATACAATCACATTCCCAAGAAACCTAACTATTGCGGTTGGTCAAGGAACAAATGAAATTGCATATTCGTCTGATGGGATAAACTGGTCTGGAGTTACAGGTACATCTGCATCTATTTTCACAACAGGTTACGGCGTAGCATGGAACGGAACAATATGGGTTGCGGTTGGAACAGGAACAAATACAATTGCATATTCATATGATGGGATAACTTGGTCTGGAGTTACAGGTTCAACTTCTATTTTCTCAACCAAAGGTAATGGAGTAGCATGGAATGGAACACTATTTGTTGCGGTTGGTCAAGGAACAAATGAAATTGCATATTCGTCTGATGGGATAACTTGGTCTGGAGTTACAGGTGCATCTGCATCTATTTTTTCATCTGGTTTTGGTATAGCATGGAACAGAACGCTATGGGTTGCTGTTGGATCAGGAACAAATAAAATTGCATATTCGTATGATGGGATAACTTGGTCTGGAGTTACAGGTACATCTGCATCTATTTTCTCAGGCACTGGTCAAGGAGTAGCATGGAATGGAACGCTATGGGTTGCCGTTGGTTATGGAACAAATACGATTGCTTATTCCTCTGATGGTATAACTTGGAGTGGGGTTACGGGTACATCTGCATCTATTTTCTTGGTTGGTTATGGTGTTGCATGGAATGGAACGCGATTTGTTGCTGTTGGTTCACCAAATACAAATGGATATACAATTGCATATTCACCTGATGGAATTAATTGGACCGAAGTTTCAGATTCAAAAACTAATATTTTCTCAGAATATGGTTTAGGTGTAACATGGAACGGAAGACAATTTGTTGCGGTTGGCAACGGAACAAATAATATTGCATATTCATCTGATGGGATAACTTGGCGTGGAGTTACAGGTAAATCTATTTTCTCAGGAGCAGGTTGGGGGGTAGCATCAAATAAAAACATACCTTCGGTAAAAATCCAACATCCAACAATAGCAGTTGGTGAAGGAACAAATACTATAGCATATTCACCTGATGGTATTAGATGGTCTGGACTGGGGAAAACAATTTTCTCTACCAAAGGTAATGGAGTAACATGGAACGGAACGCGATGGATTGCGGTTGGTTCAGGAACAAATTCAATTGCATATTCATCCGATGGGTTAACTTGGAATGGATTGGGTAATAATATTTTCTCTGAAGGTAGAGGTGTAGCATGGAATGGAACACGATGGGTTGCAGTTGGATCAGGAACAAACTCTATTGCATACTCATCTGATGGGATTAATTGGACTGGATTGGGTAATTCTTATTTCTCACATGGTTATGGTGTAGCATGGAACGGCACACTATGGGTTGCGGTTGGTAGCGGAACATATAGAATTGCATATTCATCTGATGGGATAACTTGGACTGGAGTTGAAAATTCTATTTTCACATCTGGTTATGGTGTAGCATGGAATGGAACTATATGGGTTGCTGTTGGATATTCATCTGATGGGACAAATAATTTTGCATACTCACCTGATGGGGAAAATTGGGTAGGTTTGGTTGACCTTGTTTTCGGAGATGCTGGAGCTGGTTCTTGGGGGAGTTGTGTGGCGTGGAACGGAAAATTATGGGTTGCTGGTGGTTCATTTTATAATCCAATTGCATATTCATATAATGGAATAAATTGGACTGGAGTTACAGAATACGACATTTTTGGCTATGGTGCTTGTAGTGGTATAGCATGGAACGGAAAACTATGGGTTGCTGTTGGACAGCCTGAAGGTACTTATTATTCAATTGCATATTCGTATGATGGGATAACTTGGGCAGGAGTTACAGACTCAAATAAAATTTTCACTAGGTGTTACGGCGTAGCAGGAAACCCCAAAGTGGGTGCAGTAATAGTGCCTAGTGCAATTCATTTAAACAATAACCTTAATACAAACACACTAACGTTTTCAAGTGAATCATATTATCAAAATGGTGTTAATAATATAAGTATCGACGTAAATACAATGTAAACTTTTTAGTAATTCAAAACTATATAAAATAAGTTAAGTAAAACTCACATAATTAAATGTGAGTTTTACAAAATAATATCTGTATTGTAATTTGATAATAATATACAAATTATATATACGATGTCAAATGCAATAACAAATTACAATCTAAATGTTAATGGAGTAAACCAGGATTTAGGAAGTATAATTCGTAATACTAATACACGAACAATTAATATTCCTACTTCTGGTGTAACAAATATTACTAACAGCATAAATGTTAACTCTACTAATAAACAGGTTATCTACGATAACTGCATTTATCCATCGATGAGTGGAAGTTCTATTAATGGAAATACATCATTATCATTTGGTGCGAAAAAGAGATATGGCGATAATGGTATGTGGGTTGCGGTTGGTGAGGGAGATTGTTCAATTGCATATTCATCTGATGGGATAAATTGGTCTGGATTGGGTAATACAATTTTTTCAACTAGTGGTGTATCTGTAGCCTGGAACGGGAACCAATGGATTGCGGTTGGATCAGGAACAAATACAATTGCATATTCATATGATGGAATTAATTGGTCACCTGTTACAGGTACATCTGCGTCTATTTTTACTGGTGGATATGGTGTAGCATGGAACGGAACACTATGGGTTGCAGTTGGATCAGGAACAAATAAAATTGCATATTCATATGACGGGATAAATTGGAGCGGTGTTACAGGTACATCCGCATCTATTTTTTCGGTTGGTTATAGTGTTGCATGGAACGGAACACTATGGGTTGCTGTTGGCCAAGGAACAAATAAAATAGCATATTCTTATGATGGTCTAAATTGGAAAGGAGTCACAGATACATCTATTGCTCCTGTAAATTTCTTGTGGTGTAACGGAGTTGCATGGAGCGGTACAATATGGGTTGCAGTTGGTATAGGAGATTATTCAATTGCATATTCATCTGACGGGATAACTTGGTATGGAGTTACAGATTCATATGAAAATATTTTTAATGAAGGCAGGGATGTTGTGTGGAATGGAATACGATGGGTTGCTGTTGGTATAGAAGGAAATAAAATTGCATATTCGTCTAATGGAATAAATTGGAATCCAGTTACAGGTACATCTGCATCTATTTTCTCTTATGGCTTAGGTATTGCATGTAACCAAAGCCGTTTGGTTGCGGTTGGTATAGCAAATCAAAATTCTTCAATTGCATATTCATCTGACGGGATAATATGGTCAGGAGTTGTAAATTCATCTGATATATTATATAATGCTTTAGGCGTAGCATGGGGTGGTTGTAGTTTACCCCACACAATAAGATTCCCTAGAAATTTAACTATTGCGGGTGGTTCAGGTACAACAAGTATAGCATATTCATCAGATGGAATAAACTGGGCAGGAGTAGATAATTCGTTAAACATCTGTAATGGCCTAGCATGGAATGGAACAATGTGGATTGCTGTTGGAACAGGCAAATCAGGAAATGGTCCGATTGCTTATTCATATCACGGAAGCAATAGATGGCTTGATACATCTAGTAATGTATTCACAACTGGTAACGGAATAGTGTGGAATGGCAATATGTGGGTTGCAGTTGGTTCAGGAACAACACATACAATTGCATATTCATATGATGGTATAAATTGGAATGGAGCAGGTAAAACTATATTCACATCTAGTGGTAAATGCGTAGTGTGGAACGGCACGAGATTTGTTGCAGTTGGGTCATCACCTGGAGGAAATGCAATTGCGTATTCATCTGATGGGATAAAATGGATTCTAGTTACAGGTACAAATACAGACATATTTTCACAGGGTTGTGGCGTAGCATGGAATGGAACACGATTTGTTGCAGTTGGTATTGGAGCAAATTATTCAATTGCATATTCATCTGACGGGATAAATTGGTCAGGAGTTACAGGTTCAAGGTCTATTTTCTCTACTGGTTATAGTGGTTTTCTCGTCGGTGGTCAGGGAGTCGCATGGAACGGAGCACGATGGGTTGCGGTTGGAGAAGGAGGAGAAAATACAATTGCATATTCAGACGATGGGATAAATTGGACTGGAGTTATAGGTACTTCAAATATTTTCTTTAGACCAACAACAACTTATGATGATACTGGTTATGGTGGTAAAGGTGTAACATGGAACGGAAGACGATGGGTTGCCGTTGGAGCAGGAACAAAATCAATTGCATATTCGTCAGATGGGATAACTTGGTATGGAATTACAAATTCTATTTTCTCAACTGGTTATGGTATTGCTTACAATCAAAACATACCTCAAGTGAAAATTCAACATCCGACAATAGCAGTTGGCTCTGGAACAAATACAATAGCATATTCACCAGATGGAATTAAATGGTCGGGATTAGGAAATTCTATTTTCTCAGATTCTGGTAGAGGCGTAGCATGGAATGGAACGCGATGGGTTGGAGTTGGATCAGGAACAAATACAATTGCATATTCATATGACGGGGTTGATTGGATCCCAGTTACAGATTCAAAAACTAATATTTTCTCAATTGCTGGCAACGGCGTAGTATGGAATGGAATACGATGGGTTGCGGTTGGCGAAGGATCAACATGTTCAATTGCATACTCATCTGACGGGATTGTTTGGACCCCAGTCGCAGATTCAAAAACTAATATTTTCTCTACTAGTGGCAAAGGCGTAGGATGGAATGGAAGGCAATTTCTTGTAGTTGGTTCAGGAATAAATACAATTGCATATTCATCTGACGGGATAAATTGGTTGGGTTCAGGTGCTATCTTTTCAACCAGTGGTAACGGCGTAGCATGGAATGGAACGCGATGGATAGCGGTTGGTAAAGGAACAAATACAATTTCTTATTCTTCTAATGGAATTAATTGGTCTGGTTTGGGTAACACTATTTTCTCAACTGCTGGTAATGGCGTGGCATGGAACGGAAAGCAATTAGTTGCGGTTGGTGAAGGAACAACTTATTCGATTGCATATTCGCCTGATGGGATAACGTGGTCAGGGGTTACAGATTCATTAAATATTATCCCAATTGGTTACGGCGTGGCATGGAACGGAACGCGATGGGTTGCTGTTGGATCAGGAACAAATAGAATTGTGTATTCTTCTGATGGGATAAATTGGTTAAGTAGCGAAAAATTGTTTTCATATTCTCAAAACTTATCTTCTATAAACTCTTCTCCTCAAAACTCTTATTCAGTTTTTAGTAATTCATATGTTATAACAATAGCAACAAATGGAAATTTTTGGCTGGCTGGGGCTAGTCCAAGTGGGGATAAGGCAATTAATATAGCATATTCATCTGATGGTCTAACTTGGATTGGTGTTGGGTCTAGTGCAGTAAATAATTCAAATGTTTTTTATAATAGTGTTGAGGGTTTTGCGTGGAATGGAACGCTATGGGTAGCCGTTGGTGGAAATAGAAGTCATTCAATAGCATATTCATATGATGGGATAAATTGGACAGGAGTTACAGGTTCAACTTCTATATTTTATAGTCAATGTAACGACGTAGTATGGAATGGAACTTTATTTGTTGCAGTAGGATCAGGAGATGCAAATAGTTCAATTGCACATTCGTCTGATGGGATAAATTGGACTGGCTTAGGCAAATCAATTTTTACCTCACTTGGTAAAGCAGTTGCATGGAACGGAACGCAATGGGTTGCGGTTGGTTACGGAACAGATTATTCAATAGCGTATTCATCTGATGGGATAACCTGGACAGGAGTTCCAAATTCATCAAGTAATATTTTCTCATATGGTTTTGACGTAACATGGAACGGAACGCGATGGGTTGCGGTTGGTATTGTTCTCACCCCACGATCAACTATAATTGCATATTCTTCTGATGGGATAAACTGGACAGCAATTAGCTCTATTAACTCGTTATCTATTGCCAGATTATCTGGTATCGCAACTAACGGCAGTCGCTTTGTGGCAGTTGGAGACTCGAATTCTTATTATTCAGACAATGGAATTGACTGGATCCTAGGTACATACTTTTATAGTTCATTTGGTTTATACCCTATCAATATAGTATGGATTAATTCACAATTTATAATTGTTGGTGGAGCATACCAACAAGAAGAGCCAAAATCAAGTTTCTTGTATTCGTTAGATGGTAAAAATTGGAGTACTATTCCAATTTACCTAAATTTAGTTTATGGACAACTGCCTATGAATGGCATCGCAGGAAACCCCAAAGTGGGTGCAACAATAGTGCCAAGTGCAATTCATTTAAACAACAATCTCAATACAAACACACTAACGTTTTCAAGTGAATCATATTATCAAAATGGTGTCAATAATATAACTATTGGTGTAACATCAAAACCAACATGATCTATAACATTTTCATTTCATAAATAATAACAATGAAATGAAATTTATGCCTCTTTTATATGCTCGATATCTGTTTTGTCGATATGCAATTTCTCTCTGAATTGTTTGTATATCTCTTGATTGATAGACTTGATAGCAGGTGGTTTCTTATCAACAATACCTAAATAATCGCGTATCACTTTCACATGATCATAACCAAACAATTTCAACTTGTTAGTTGCAACCTCTTCATTGTAATCAGTATTTCTAAGAATGACTTGAATCTTCTCATTGAATGCTTCGTTATCTACAAGCTCGACCATATGATTTAGATAAATTATTTTCTAAATCATATTAAACGAATCTCGCTAATATAAAGTAACGAGATGAACCTAAATACAGAGTCCATTGTAAATGACGTTACGAAGGTCGTGCAAAATGGACTAAAGGATATTCTTTCCGAATTCGAAATAAAATATAAGTTATATGAAGAGTCGCATAATTGCGTAGTTAAGATGGCAGAGTGTATGACTAAGCAGGTCAAGCAAGAGGGGACAAATGCAAATGTATTTGCCAGTGTTGAGACAAGCAATTATGTATCACGTGCCGAATTTGACGCACTTTCAAAGCAAAATCAAGAACTAATCAAGCATATTGCATATGAATTTGAATTGCATTCAAAGCAAAACCAAGAACTTATGAAACAGCTGGCAGTAATGAAACAAGATATGACTGCTTTCTTGTCAAGGGAGGTCGTAGATATTACAAATGACTCGGATGAGGAAACGAAGGCTAATATCACTTTGAAGATCGAAGAGATTAAGAAGGAAACTATCGACAATTTGATAGGGGGTGCACTTGATGACAAGGCTATTGTTGTTGCAGGAGATAAGCAGGAGGAAGAGGAGTCTGGAGAAGATGAGGAATCTGATGAAGAGGAGACCAACGAGGAAGAGGAGTCTGAAGAGGAGTCTGAAGAGGAGTCTGAAGAGGAGGATACTGAAGACAAACCAGTATGTCCTACGGATAAGCATGTTCTAGTTTCTACAGGTGCTCTTACTCTTCGCGCGGGTATTCTAAGTGCTGCGGTTTCTTTGGAAGAGGAGGAGGAGGAGGAGGAGGAGGAGGAGGAAGAGGAAGAGGAGGAGGAAAGCGATGATTCTGACGAAGAGAAGGAGCAGCTAGATGACGATGAGGAGGTTACCGAAGATGCTGGCGGTGAAGAGGAAGAATTGTATGAAATTGTATTTAATTCTACCACATATTGCACAGACGATGATGTCAAGGGCTCGTTGTATATTCTAACCAGCGATGGGGATGTTGGAGACAAGGTCGGACATTTAGTAAATGGAAAACCTATTTTCTATTGATCTAATATAAGCAAATGCAATTATGTTCGCCAGCACTGATATATTTGATTTTTTCAGCTGTACAAATTATTATCGATACTTTTAAGGGATTGTATAATACTGCGGCTATGAAACTTGTTGTTGCTGTTGTAATAACCATTTTATTGAATATTTTATGTGAACGTGGTATGGGAATAGTTTCGTGGTTAATCGTTTTTATTCCATTTATGTTCATGACATTTATAGTTGCAATGTTATTGTATATATTCGGTCTAGATGTTTCTACTGGAAAAATCGACAAAACATGTGTTCAAAAAAAGGACGATGAAAAAGAGTGCAAACATCATAAAAAACACAATGATCCTAATCATCACCATGATTGCAATCATCATACATATTAAACCATATACCAAAGAATATAAATAAACAACATAAATACATATTTTGTTTGTTATAAAATGTCACATTTGTCGGTGTATACTAGTAGTCCAGACCTATCATATACCTTTTCGAATCCAACGAATATATTGTATTTCTACAATATGTGCATGTTACTTTATTTAACTACATCGATTGTAAATAAAAAGTACCCTGGATTTTACAAGCAACTTGCTCTCGGTATTGCATACAATTTTATACGCTTATACAGCAAAGCAGAATTGTTTTATAGAAACAATATAAAATCTTTGCAAATTAACAATACAAATGAATTTATTACTTTTATTGATAATAATACAAGTGTCCTTGTTCTTGAAGCGGACGAAGTGTTAAAACTCGATAAGTTCCCAGATTGTGATTTTATAATTTATCAGGATGCAGAAAACAATTTTTCCTTTTCAAATGAACTTTACGAAGGTAGTCTAGAGTGTGAAGTTACGGATTATACGTTTATGTTAATAGAAGTACTAGTAGGAGAAGAAACATACAAGCTAGATTTGAAGACAGATGATTATAATTTTTATGTGGTAGGCAATGTTTTCAACCAAACTATCGTGTGTTATCTTTTAAAGAAATTTTACGACTTGGATGATGTAAAACAATACCACGTAAAAATTCTCGATAATAACGTAGAATCTATAGAATTTGATGAACAAAAGTCTCTTTCCTTTAAGAAAGACTCATACGAGATAGTTTAATATCTTTATTAAACAGATATAAAAAAATGAATTTATATAATGTAGATGGTAGATAGCTATACCACAACCACAAAAATGACAGATACTCCTTCTGTCGTACCCGATGAAATGCATTATTTGTCTGATAAATGGACTTTATGGGCACATTTACCACATGATACCAACTGGGGTCTAGAGAGCTACATAAAGATTTTCACGTTTGGAACCGCGGAAGAGACAATCGCTGTAACCGAAACAATGCCATCAGTTTTGGTTGAGAATTGTATGTTATTCTTGATGCGAGATGGTATCAAACCAATGTGGGAAGATCCGCGAAATAAAAATGGCGGGTGTTTCTCTTACAAAATTACAAACAAGAATGTTTATAAGGTGTGGAAGGAGTTGAGTTATGTTGTGGTTGGTGGTTCTATCAGTAAACAACAGAATTACGTGAAAAACGTAACTGGTGTTACCATCTCACCCAAAAAAAATTTCTGTATTATTAAAATATGGCTGTCTGATTGCTCAAATCAAAATCCTGATGTAGTAACAAGTGAACTAAAGGGGTTGAGTTCACATGGTTGTTTGTTTAAGAAACATACCCCTGAATATTAACGACCAAAATAGTAATGATAGTTTAAAAAATTATTTTTTTAAACTATTTTGAATCTATAAAATAACTTACAATCTTAATGATTATTTTGTTGAATGAATAAAAACACCCATCGTTTTCATTATTCTCCTGATATGATGTATCAGTTTTATCTATACTTTGTTGAACACTATAATTACTATTTGTTTTATCAGCATCATATAAGAATATATCTTCGAATGGGTGGTTGCTACTTGAGTCTCTAAATACAGGATTATATTGTATCCTTGGTCTATTAATTCGTGTCATAATATATTTTATATAATATATAATAATATATTATTATATATGGATGTTAAATGAGTTATGGACATATCTTCCAATGGATGTTGTATATGAGATATTAGAATTTAGTAATCATGCGAAATTAAGAAATCTGGTTTTAATGTACAAAATACCAGAAACTGATCCGCGTTTGCAATTGCAAGTTAAACCAATCAATAAAAATAAGGTTCTATTTAATCTCACACATGATAAAACAATGGAGTTGTTATATTACAGAGGCACTCGTATGTCATATATATGTAAAATAAAAAATAACATAATGCATTTATTAAATATATACTGATAAAATCAAAATACATTTTTTACCAATCATAACCCATTTCAAGATCAATTGAAAACGAAAAATCCATGTTGTGTAGGTTTATCAAGTCTCCATGCTGATTCAATAATTGCACTTTAAACTTTTGTATCTTAACTGGCCCAAAATAGTCGCGTTTCTTTTCAATGATATCACTGCATTTTTCTGTATAAATATTTGTAGTGTTATTTTTAGATAGCGGAATAACAGCAAGTATATTATTGCTGATCATGCTTTGATTGAACATGCCGATAATGTTTTGAGATTGAGAGTTATTGAAATCATTCAATATAAAATACAAATACTCACTTGCATTTGAATTAAACATTCCCTCAGTAGTGTATGTTTTTTTACCAATATAAGAAGTGCTACGATATCCCATAGTCCAACCAATCTTTTTATGTATCGCCTGGGTAATTTTATCATGCACATATTTATGTTTATCATTGGGATTGTAGCTCCCAAACAACGGGTCTTTCAGGAAATACATGTTAAAATTATTGTATTTGTTTGATATAGTTATCTGTTGATTGTATGTATTTATTGATACGTCATATCTATTTTTTGATGTATCAAAAATGTTCATTGTTGTGTTTATAGCAACTTTCAAGACATTTGAAAACTCGATTGAACTATAACTCCCTTCTGGTACAACAATCTCAATAAACGAGCTATCGATTACTGGTATAGATAATATATTTGTTTCTTGAAGATAAAATACATTGGTTGTGTTAACGTTTGTTATATTATAAATTAACTCTGGTAGGTGTATAGAAGATAAACGAAGTGACAAGACATTTTTAAATGTCTGAGGCAATATGATACTGAAATCAGATGAAGTTGTATTCGCGTGATCTTCTCTGTACACTGAATGTAGGATGAGCGTCTGTGTAATAGTCTTTCTTTTGAGGTTGTTGAGTAGGCTTCTCGCGACATTTGTAGGATATGTTTCGACAGGATTTAGATAGTCGTTTTTGTTTATCGAGTTATTGAATGAAGTTGTTTCTTTATTCAACGTGAAGTTGTTGCCTGCGAATACCACACTTGTTTGATTTGTAACCTTGTTTTCATCTGTTGGAATCAACAATTGTTCATAGTCTTCAACAAATCCACTATTATCTTTTGATAAATCGCGAATCAGCTTATTTTTTGCAGAATTTAGAAAATCGTATACTTGGGTTTTTTTTTCATTGTCGTAATCGCTACTTTTGCTAATTGCATTGTATATACTATCATGTTTGTCCTTGATATCATTCAAATTGTAGTTCTCTCTGAGACCTAGAAATGTTTGAAGTTCCTGTGTATTATAATTATAAATATTCAGATCGAAGTCAAAACTCATTGTTTTACACTACATTTGTAAAATAATTAACCTATATGATCCTAAACACTTGTTGTTTTTAGCGGTCTACTTGTAATTATTATATTTAGTAACTATATAGAATGGCCAGTGTCACAAATTTTATGTTCGAGAATATGAGTCGAATAGGTTTGGACGAGTCAACTAGCTCTCAGTTAGATATGCAAAACGTCCAACAGACAAATTACATGTTACAGAATTTCTATAGTTCTGATTGCACAATGAGTAAACCTATTGGTTTGGCTACTTCTCAACCGGGCGTGTTTTACAAGGGAGGTAAACAAGTGGCTGCTGGTGGTTGCAATATCGATAGTTCGACCGAGTTAGAATTAGGAACCACTCAAATGGATCACAGGTCAAGACTCGATTTGTTCCACCGCCCTTTTGCCACCATCCCGTATTTAGGTCGTGGATCTGTTAATCCGGTGATGGAATCACAAATATTGCAAGGAGAGATGTTGACCAACAAGAGAAGCATCACAAATCTCAGCGAGAAGAGTTACATAAATTATCATCACACACCCATGATTGACAGCATGAAGGAGCGTGTTAGCAACCCAGCGAATTACGTTGAGAGTTCGGCTTCTAATGGGTGGGTAAGAGGTGGGGTTCCGTCTCGTGAACTAAGTCGTTCAACTCACTCTTAATATGCTAATAATAAATTTTGTATGTAAAGAATAATTTTTATGATAAACTATAATATTTATCATAAATTATATAAGAGTAGTCCAACATATTAGTATTATAATGTCGAATAGTCATTCAAAATATGTTAAATATAATACCAAATATGTTTGCAGTTATCTAGACTCAGATGTATTTATTGAAACTGACGAGATAAATGATGACGAGCGTGATTTTATTCGTAATTGTATTTATCGCCAGGATATGTTGAATATATTTGAGCTTGATGATTTTGAACCGGATGTAATCAATGCCTCTATCGAAACCATATATGATTTAATTAAATATAATTTGAAGTTTCATGATGTAATAAAATATATGGGTGAAGGTGATGGTCTCATGGGATTAACAATTTTGTTTTCATACGACTATCTGCATTTGACACATCCTTGTATTTGCCAATACATAGAAACACATCATGCAAATACGACAGAATTAGAAAAGATTATGTTGTCATAATATAGAAACCATTATGGCATCTACCCGTAATAAAAACACACCTGGTAATTATTATTTAGAACAACGCAATTCCACATTATCTGAGCAATACAAGTTGTATGAGAATTCGCAACATGGTTCAGCATATAAAACAATGTTGCCTGGTAATGGTCTCAATGTCGCACGTATACCGCGAACTCATATGGCACACAACCCAGTTGATATCGAGTCGTCACTCTTTGGAATAAATTCCACCAACCTGGTGAACCCTGCAAAACCAACAAAGCCGAGTTTAATTAATTTGCAGACAACTGATATTTACAAAAAGGAACCAGTTTTCTTACCAGAGCATCTTGTTATTGAGAAATATCAAAGACCTCTGGATAAGATGTAATCGACAAATTATTATTGTATAAACAATAATAATCTGACTTTTTAAATACTTGTCAATAATTCGACAAATGTTTCCTTAGGGTTATCTTCATTGGTATAAGTTGTCTTTGCTGTTTCTCCTGCAACAGGCAATCGAGAATTATTATTTTTCTCAACATCACTCAATAGCTGTCCATTGACCCAATAGTCTTCTACCTCTACTCCTTCTTTCGTTTTATATTGCTCGTACAAGAAATCAAAACATCTGATCTCTCTTTCCGATGAGAAGTCCAACCATGCATTTGAATATGACAATACACCAATAAAAATTGACTGCTTGAGTTTGTTTTTGTTATTTAAGCGCCTATGTTTGTTAAGCCCGTATGTCAATTTTGGACGGATTATAGTATCCAACCCATCATGATTATCGGAAATATTCTCGGTCAAATATTTCCCAAAGTAGGTTTGATTTGTCTTGTCAATCCTATAAATAAAAGAAATTGTATGCATAGTATAAAAAATAGTTTTTTACTTCTATATAGTTTTAATTAAATAAATTATCTATGTTCTGGCATTACATATGTCAAATCTTTACCCTTACTTTTTCCTATGCATGTAAGTATATGGTTTCCAATAATTGTATTTGATTCTAACACCTGTTTTTCGCTTGCCCTAGCAAACCACATAAACTTGTTTCGTTTCAACACCTCATCAGCAGGTATAAAAATACCAAAGGTCGTCTTACTGAGACTCAAGAAGTTGTTGGACATTAAATCATCTACAATAATCGGTGATTCATCACTAGTTTTTACACCAATTTCAGTACCACTAATAACATTAATACCCTTGTTTACTTTTGAGTTGATCCATTGTTCAAAGTTACCTTGGAATTCTGATTCGCTTGTAAAATCAACGGACATTGTTTCTTGTACATGGGCGATAAGTTGTTTGATTTGTTTATTATTTTTCTTCGCACCACAAAAAGCGAGAGATGGATAATAATTAGACAACGTTGATGTTATACTGCGGTTAGTAGTTTCGCAAACAAACATTTTATCGCCTTCTGTTCCTTTCGAGTACATTACAGAAAGGTCACGCATGCACAAAAATGATATAGGACAAGTCATTCCTCCATATACATCGAGCAGTTTCAACATACCTAACACACGCATGTTTTTCAAAATAGGATTCGAAATCGAGTTCATATCAATACTCCACTCAGGAATCAATTTATGAAAAGAATTATCGTCTATGATACATATAGTAAACGAGTCGTCACACTTGTTTATAATGCTTTTTATTGTCAAATATAAATATGGTTGATTCAAATCGTATGAAGTTCTCGAGCCAAAACTAACCCATTTACGAGAATTATATTCATACGGAACATGAATCCATAATATAGGTTTTCTACTCTTGGCTAAACTATCAACATCCAATAAATACTCTTTGATTGCATTGTAGTTATTATTTTCCTCGTACTTTTTATTATGTTCTTCGAATCTGTTATACAAGACAAGCAAAATAATTAATACTGCCACAAAAAACAATCTCTCAAGCATACAATACAATTATATTTTTATTTATTTTGTATCTAATAAATATTGTTTGCATCTATCAAAAAACATATGCAGTTCCTTTTTTCTAGCGCCAGTGATGCTGTCATCTGGGATATATGATTCATTACCTTTAACATAACATAATAAAACTGGTATTCCATTAACCATACGCTTGTTTTTCAGATATGAATATAACTGACTTGATTGATCAATATCAATGTCACAGCATATGACATCTGGTGGCGACTGCTTGAAAAATGTATAAACATCCTCTTTAATAATCTCACATGGTCCACACCAAGTAGCGCCTAGTTTAAGTATAACAAGACCTGGATTTTTTTTCAATAGATTCATAAACAATTCAACCGATTGTATTTCCGTTATAATCTCCTTTTGCATTTATATTATATTACATCGTATATTTCAGATAATAACTAATTCAATATAAAAATTTTGTAAATCTCAACAATCATCATTAAAGATATAATCTAGATTGTGTTTTGTGTTAATATTTTGTGTGTTTCTTCGTATAAAACTCAACATAAATAATGGTAAACTAGAACTGGCAAAGTAATTACTACTTTCACTTTTTGTATTTTCGTCATTTCGTATTTTTTTTTTCATATCTTGTTTACCCTTTTCATAATAATGAGTTATACCTTCTTTTGTTGGAGGAACTAAACTCTCATATAATGAAATGTTACCCACTAATTCACCTTCATGATTGCCATTTATTATTCGTAGAATACCTTCTGGCATTTTTTCATTTCTCAAACAACCATCCATTGCTAACATTGTATTTCCGTTGTCGACAATCTTTGCATCATAAGTTGATAAGAAAGGTATATTAAAGCTACATAAAAGGATATTAAATAATTCTTTTTGGGTTTTAAATTGTGAATACCATTTTTTCTCACAAGTACCATCCTTATGCAATAACACAACTCCTATGAACATTTTATCAGATACTAACCGATATGCATCAGGATATTCTTCGTTTATCAATTTTAATATTTTTAAAGGGTATTCAGTTAAGTAATATGACGAAATAGTAAATGGATTCTCTTTTATTCGTTTGGTTGCTAATTCATATACATAATGATAAATATCCATTTGTCTTGATGTCTTCATACCAAGAATAAATAGAAGGCCTATTAATGCACCCACCGAATCACCATATATTAGTGGTTTTTTTGTTATATTATATTTTTTATAATATTTCGAAAGTTTGTTCAGTGCTCCCATTTGATATATAACACCAAATGCACCGCCACTTAAATATATACGATTTATTTTTTTCAATCGTTTTAAAATAATATCATCCATAATATAATTTTGGTATATAATAAATTGTTATTATGAATTTATTATATAATGATTATGGTTTTGGTTTAAACAGCGTTTTCGATTTTATGATCTTCAATGATCTGTTGTAATACATCTAAAGCAATATTGTTTTTCAAGTTATCGATAATTTCATTGTCCATTGGTTCGCGGTTATTCAGTTGAACAAACAATGATCGGAAATCATCTACAAGCTTGTTATTTGAAGCAATAATCTGTTTTTGTTTCATCTCATTTGTCATAGCAATTTTTAGTTGCTCACTATGGTTTTTCAATTGGTGTTCTTCATTGAACCATTGGTTTCTAAAATCGTCTGTTGGAATCAAAATATCGCATATCTCAGGTTTGATAATTTTTAAGAAAGTCTCTGTATTATTAAAGTTCTGCTTGAATTTCTTGATTATTTCTTCTGGTATGGCTGGACTGGTCTCCATAAGCCTATCATATTCTTCTTTACTTGTTTTTATCATGTGCTTCACGTCTATTCTTTCGTGAGGATGTTTTGCTAATTCGATTTTGATATTTCTATAAAACTTGTCCCACGATATGCTACTGACTCGGTGCGCCTCATTTAATTGTGTAATCTTTAAAAACTGCTGAATAGTGGTTATTATACCAGCTAAAAGATTAAGAGATCCAATCAACATGACAAAATATGCCTGATATTCAGCTGGAACGCGATCTTGTGCGAAATTACCTGTTCCAGTGAGTGTAGATATGATTATTACAGGGATTGTATACCAAGTATTCAAATATGAATATAACATGTTTGCTTTTGAATGAAGCCATCGGTAACACATCGCCTTGTCTGCCCATTCTATCAATATTTGCTCATGTTCTTGTGTCCAATCAACATGAGTATTTTTTCCAGATAGTTCATCAGTTTTCAACTCAATCTCATTAGACATAACGCACACGTATATTAACATAAGACTTTATTTTGTAAAAAAAAAAGTATCGTTTAAATATAAGAATGGATGGTGAGATTAATAGTTTAAAAACTGAGTTTATTACCATAATAAATCATAGAGACACAACAAAGCGTATTTTTGGTGTTTTAGAATCAAGAATAACAAAATTGAAGTCTATATATACTGACTTTATCACTAGCAATGAAAAACAAATGTTTATCTTTGGGTTAGATTCATTTAGATTTCAGAGCAAACTTATGGATATTGAATTTGATGATATGAAACGAATGTCTTTGGCTATTAATAATAGAATCTATTGCGAGTATTACAAACTATATCGCATGATTGTTTCTTATATAACTGAAACTATAA
>Ga0214923_10000378_pt1 | contig 68582 bp, 63 predicted proteins | sample LL1510_MetaG_FD_177993 | JGI IMG/M metagenome (GOLD analysis project Ga0214923, IMG submission 177993) | Freshwater microbial communities from Lake Lanier, Atlanta, Georgia, United States - LL-1510 | ecosystem: Environmental > Aquatic > Freshwater > Lake | place: USA: Georgia | collected...
TGAATTTAAATTCCATTTAATTATTCTAACAAAAGATTTAAAGATAAACTTGACAAAACAATATATCTAACCTATAATAATCAAACAGTCAGCGTAGGTGGCTGTTTGGTGAAAAACCAAGAAACTCCGGAACTTCCAGAGTAAAAATCCTACGCTCAACATTTTTCTCTGCACACTCCGGGAGAGGTGCAGTCAAAATATATATATACGGGCGAACCCTTTAAAAGGTTCGCCCGCATCTTTTTACTTTACCTATTTATAATTTTGATTTAATGATTTCAATTATTTTTGAAGAGTCAACTTTTGCTTTTAATTCTTTCATAACCTGACCTACCAAGTACATCATAATTGATTCTTTACCGGCTTTTAGTTTCTCAATTGCGTCAGTCTCATTTTTTAAAACTTGCTCCACTGCAGTAATAATTCTTTCTTCAGGAATTTCAGGAGTTTCCATACTTTTAATTTTAGCTACAAAATCGTCATCACTTAAATCTCTAAATTCAGGTTTGTTAATTAGAGTGTTTGCTAATTTGTTGGCTTCAATTTTCCCAACTAATGAAATAAATTTCGAATATAAATCTAATCCGTCACCGTTAGTAAAGAATCTTGCTTGATTCTCATTTAAAGAATATTTATTTTTTAATTCTTCAAACATTTCATCAGGTAATACAGGAAGCCCTTTTCTTAAATCTTCAGTATATTCATCTGTAAAAGTCATTGGAGGTAAGTCAGGATCAGGGAAGTATCTGTAATCTTTTGCTTCTTCTTTCTTCCTTTGAAGAACTGTGATTCCTTTAACTTCGTTAAACCCTCTGTTCTCTTGTTTTAGAATTTCTCCTTTTTCTAAAGCTTCTGATTGTCTTTGAATTTCGTAATTAATTGCTTTCTCTAAAAATCTAAAGGAGTTAATATTTTTAACCTCTACTTTATAATTTGGAAGTTCGCCTTTCTCTAACATTTCTGTTGTTCTAACACTAATATTTGCTTCAAGTCTTAATTGACCTTTTTCCATATCAACATCGGCAATACCTAAAGTTCTAACAATATCCTGAATCTTTTTTGAAAATTCAACAGCTTCAAGAGCTGATTCAAAAACAGGTTTAGTTACTATTTCAACTAAAGACATTCCTGATTTGTTGTAATCAATTAAGGTCCCTTGACTGCTATGGAAGGATTTAGCAGCATCTTCTTCTAAATGAATTCTATCTAATTCACATTTTTTTCCGTTATTTAAAATAACATACCCCCAAACACAAAGAGGGAATTCGTTTTGAGAGATTTGATAACCTTTTGGAAGATCTGGATAAAAATAATGTTTTCTATCAAATCTGGAAAATTTATTTAGCTCGCTATTTAGGGCAAGACCTAAAATTTGTGTTTTATTGATAGCTTCAAAGTTTGCAACAGGTAAAGCTCCCGGCAAACCTAAACAAGAAGGACAGACATGTGTGTTTGGTTTGTCTCCGTAAAAATCAGCAATACATCCGCAAAATACTTTTTTCTTGGTTTTTAAATGAAAATGAATTTCTAAACCTAAAACTAAATGATATTTATTCATGCTCTTACTCCTAATTCTTTAACACCTTTTTTAAGTTGATTTATAGCTCTAGTTAATACATAGACAGGAGGTTCAAAACCTGTCTCGTGAACCATTGAGTTTCTAATTTTATGAGCAGACCAAATTTCTTGATAAGTGTTTTCAGAAAATAAATGTTTACCAGAAATAAGTCTTTCTCCCATTGTATTTCCGTTAGTTAAATCTTTTAAAACATTATCTAAAGATTTATCTGCCCTAATTAAAGTATGTTTTAAGACCGCAGGTGACGTGCTTTTAGAATCGTTATTAATTTCAATCCACTCCTTATGGTGTATTTCTAAATTCTTTTTATTTTGTTTCTTTTTTGTTTTAAAAATTAATCCAAATAAAAATTTGAATAAATCAACTAAAACCTTAAAAATAAATTTAACAATATTATTAATCATTCTTTTTTATCTCCGGAAATTGTTTGTGAAAATCTGTATTTTCTTGAAACTTTATTCCAACATAGGCTAACTTCTCTTCTCCAAGTTTTGGTGCAATTAACTGGCCCCCTACCGGAAGATTACCTGCAAAACCGATCGGAAGAGAAATGGCAGAAAGACCTGAGACAGCACTTCCCTCATGTAATACATCCATCATTTCGCCAAATAAAGGATTCTTTTCTCCTTCACCAAATTTTAATGCAGTAATTGGCATAGTTGGAGAAACAATCAAATCAACCTCACCAAAAGCTTTCTCAAAATCGTTAATGATTAAAGTTCTGACTTTTTGAGCTTTAGTGTAATACTTATCGTGATAACCGCTCGATAAAACGTGAGCTCCTAAAAACATTCTCTTTTTGGCCTCGAATCCAAAATTGTCTCTGGTTAGACCATATCTTATTCCGTCTAGTCTAGCTAAATTTGAAGAAACTTCACTTCTTTGAATAATGGTATAAACACCGATTGAATATTTAGGTGAAATTAAATCAATTTCTTTAGTTTTAAAACCAAGTTCCTTTAATTTTTCAATAAATTCATAAGTTAACTTTTTAACTTCCTCATCCATTTCTAAATCAAAATAGGATTTTGGAATACCAATAGTTAGTTCAGAGTAATTTGTTTGAGTATAATCTGGAACGACATTTGTAACACTAGTTGCATCGTTCAAATCTTTACCAGCAATAATAGAGAGAATATAAGAACAATCCCACATAGTTTTTCCAATTGGTCCTGGTTGATCTGTTGAAGATGCCATAGCTAAAACCCCATATCTAGAAACTCTTCCGTATGATGGTTTAAACCCAGTCACACCACACCAGCTTGCAGGACCTCTAATTGATCCAGCAGTTTCTGAACCAATTGAGAAAATACACATATTGGCAGCAACTGCAGCTGCCGCACCTCCGGAGGAACCTCCAGGAACCCTACTTAAATCCCAAGGATTGGCAGTTTTTAAAAAGTCAGAGGTTTCAGTAGATGATCCGTGTGCAAAAGCGTCCATATTAGTCTTACCAAGAACAATTGCTCCTGCGTTTTTAAGTCTTTCACTAACTGTTGATTCAAAAGGAGGAATATAATTTTCTAACATTTTTGAAGAAGCTGTGGTTCTAATTCCTTTAGTAGAAAAGTTATCTTTTAAGGCATAAGGAACTCCAAGAAGTGGGAATTCTTCAAAAGCTTCTTCACCTCTAGAAGCAATAATTTCGTCAGCTTTTTTAGCTTCAATTAATGCATTTTCAAAGTTTAAAGTTAAATAAGCTTTAATTTCACTATCAACCTTTTTGATTCTCTCAATGCATGAAGCGGTTAGTTCAACAGAAGTAAATTCTTTGTTTTTTAAACCATTAAGAGCTTCTTTTAAGTTAAGTAGGTATAAATCCTTCATTACTCTCTTTCTAAAACCGCAGTGGTTCCAATCATTCCATCTTTTTTAATTTTGGCATTTTCTAAAACTTCTTCTTGAGTAAGAGTTTTATTTAAAGTTTCATCTTGGTAAACATTTTGTAAACCTGTTACCTGGTAAGTTGCGTCAACACTTGAGGTATCAAGTTCATTTAACATATCCATGTAAAGTGTGGTTTGAGAAAGCATCCCAGACAAACTTTCTTTTTCTGCTTCGCTTACTGGAAGTTTAACAAGTTCACTTAATTTCTCTATGTCTTCTATTGTAAACATTACATTTGCCTCAATCTTTTAATTCTCTCCTCAATTGGAGGGTGAGTTGAAAATAATCCAGCAATAAAATTACCGGAGTTTTTAAGAGGGTTTGAAATGTATAGATGAGCAGTAGCTGAATTTGCGGCTTCTAAAATTTCTCTATCTCCAGATATTTTTTCTAAGGCATCTGCCAAGCCTTCTGGGTAACGAGTCATTGAGGCAGCAGTTGCATCAGCAAGGTACTCTCTATTTCTAGAAATAGATAGCTGAATTAAGGTTGCAATAATAGGGGCTGCAATAATTGTTAAAATTAAAACTGCTAAAGTGAGAGGACTCATCTCTTTTTCATCACTAGACCAGAATAAACCATGGCTTACCCAGTCAGTAATAAAAACTATTGAACCGACCAGTACTGAAACAATTGAAGAAAGTCTAATGTCGTAATTACCGATGTGAGCAAGCTCATGGGCAATTACGCCTTCCAATTCTCTCTTATCTAAAGTTGAAATGATACCAGTAGTCAAACAAACAACTCCGTTTTGAGGATCCCTACCTGTGGCAAAAGCATTTAAGGCAGTGTCTTCAATAATATAAATTTTTGGAGTTGGAAGACCGGTACCAATGCATAAGTTTTCAACTAAGTTATAGATTTCAGGATTTTCTTTTCTGATAACTTCTTTAGCACCCGACATTGTTAAAATTAACTTGTCAGAGTAATAGTAACTAACAAAAGATGAAATTCCTGAAAAAATTAACCCTATTCCTAAAATTCCAATAAAACTTCCTTTTCCCATCCATAAAGATACAACATAAGAAACAACTGCCATGAGGGCAAAAAAGCCCATAATGATAAAGATGGTCTTAGATTTGTTATTTTCTATTTCTGTAAAAAAATTTCTCATTGTTTTATCCTTTATTTAGAATTTAACTTGTACTGGTTTTTCTACACCTTCTTCTGCGTCAAAGAACAATTCTTCTTTAAAACCAAAACTTGAGGCTAATACATTTGTGGGGAAGGTAACAATTTTAGAATTATAAGTTTTAACATTACTGTTATAGAACTGTCTTGCATAAGAAATCTTAGCTTCAATATCTGAAAGTTCTGCTTGTAGAGAACTAAAATTGGTAGAAGCTTTTAGTTCAGGATAGCTTTCAGCAATTGCAAAAACTGATTTTAAAGATTCTGCTAACATATTGTTTGCAGAAGCTTCTTCTTTAACACCATTTGCAGAAAGCATTTTTTGTCTTGCATCTGCTACTTTTGTAAAAACATCGCTTTCATGTTTGGTATAACCTTTGACTGTTTCAATTAAATTAGGTACTAAGTCAGCTCTTCTTTTCATCTGAACTTCAATACCAGAATGAGCTTCTGAAATTGCAACTTTTGTGGAAGCTAATGCGTTATAAATACTTATTACTACTAGAGCAACGACAACGAGGACGACTAGGATTATTGTTAATGTACCCATAAAACTCCTTTTTAAGAAACAAATACTTTAACTTATTCTATATTTTTTCAAGCAATTTTTCAAGGTTAAGGGTGTTTAAAATGTGATGTTTTTCGCAAAAACCCCGTCTCGCAACATCTATTCCATACTTCATCATATCTAAAGACTGTGCGTTATGAGAATCAGTGTTAATTATGATTTTGACTCCTGCTTTAATAGCTTCATAGACTAAATCGTCTGCCAAGTCTAACCTTTGAGGCTGGGCATTAATTTCTATAATTTTTTTATTTTCGGCAGCAAATTCAAATATTTTTGTCCAATTTATCTCAATTCCCTCTCTTTCATTCAAAAGCCTTCCCGAAGGGTGTCCCCAAATCTTGATGTAAGGGTTTGATAGAGCAGATAGAACTCTTTCTGTCATTTTATCTCTATCCATTTCAAATGAGGTATGAATTGAGGCAATAGCGTAATCAAGGATTTTAAGCATTTCATCAGGTAACCCCAGAGAATTATCCGCTAAAATATTAACTTCCATACCAAAGAGAATTTTAATATCTGTATATTTTTTATTTAACTCATCTATCTCCTCTCTTCTTTTTTCAATTAACCTTTTCACCTCTTCTTCTCCTCTAGAAGCAACACTTGGAGCATGATCGGATATACCAATATATTCGTAACCTTTTTCACGAGCTTTATTTACCATTTCTTCTAGAGTGTTTTCACCATCAGAAAAAGTAGTGTGAGTATGTAAATCTCCTTTAATATCTTCTAGTTTTATTAATTTTGGAAGCTCTGCTTTTTTGGCCAATTCAATTTCATTTTTCCCGTGTCTTAACTCTGGAACAATATATTGCAGACCAAGTCTTTTGTAAAAATCTTCCTCATGAGCAAATTCCTCTAATTTTTCGTTGTGTTTAATTCCGTATTCGGATAAAGACATGCTATTTTGAAGGGCGTATTGCCTAAGCAGTACATTGTGTTGCATGTTTCCAGTAAAATATTGAAGCATTGAGCCTAATTCTTTTTTTTGAATAACTCTAAGATCAACTTGTAAATCATTGTTTAAGACAACTGAGGCTTTTTTATCTCCCTGACTTAGAATTTCTTTTACTTCAGGAAATTTTAAAAAATACGAGATTGTTTCATCAATATTCTCAGAGGCAACAGCAAAATCTAGATCACCAATGGTTGGAGCTCTTCTTCTAAAGGAACCCATAGCTTCACAATACTCTACACCCTCATTTGAAAGCATATATTCTCTAACTCTCTCAACCACTTTTTCAGCAATTGCCAGTAAAGTTCTCTTCTTTTCAGATTTATTCATTTTGAGATTTTCAATTGCGTCTAAAATATTTGCTTCTGATTTTTCACTAAATCCATCAAGTTCTCTAATTTTGTGAGCTTCTGCTAATTTTTTAACTTCTTCTAGGGCTGTTTCTCTATGTTTTAACTGAAACTGAGAAGCAAGTTTGTAAGCTGTTTTAGCCCCTACTTTTCGAAGACCAATTAATTCAAACATCCCTTCAGGAAGACCTGCTTTCTTTTTACTAAATTCAGTTACTTCTCCTTTAGTGAATAAGTCTCCTACATGGTCAATTAAAGCTTGCCCTACTCCAGGTATTTCCCCTAATCTTTTATTTTCCCACAACTCAAAAACAGATTGAGTTAAATTTTCAATTGAAAGAATTGCTGTGTGGTAAGCTCTGATTTTAAAAAAGGAGTCCCCTTTAACTTCCATGGCAGCTACAACTTCTTTTAAGATTTGAATGATTTCTTTATTAGAAAACTTATGAATTTTCATTATCTAAAATCTAACATAAAGAAAGAATTTTGTAATGTATAATCCAAAGTGAGGATTGCTATCGTAAGTGGAGGTAGATATGGACCTAAGATTCTATTACTGGATTTTCTTTGGGGTGATTGCAGAAATTAATACGGCCAGAGGTTATTTGTTTATCGTAGGGATTTTGTTATACGCTGTCTCTATGTTGTATGAACAAGACTTTGCTGGATTGTTATTTGGACTTCTAAACGTAGGTTACGGATATCTTGTATTTGCAAACTTCGATGACAGTCCAAATAGATTCGCCGTCTGGGTAATTGTAGTTTCTCTTAATTACTTGGCTATCAAGAGGTATTACGGACAAAAATAATTCGCGGAGGGAACCTTACAGGTTCCCTCCGCTCTAACTTTTCTTTATTAATAACCTATAATATTTGTAAATTTGAGCACTTTAAGTTATAATACCGGCATCAAGAAAAGGTTACTTCAATAAACGTGTGTTTATGAAGAATCGCCTAACCTTAATCTTGTCTAGATAGATGACCGAATTTTTAAACCAAGGAGGGTAACAAAATGACTACCGGATCAATCCCGCCGACCCCCACTTCGGCGACAACAGCGGCAACAGCAACAACTCCAACAACAGCACCCTTACGGGTTGCGGGAGTTGGCGAAATGCCGACACCGCGAGAAATTTTCTCGATTTTGGCAGTAGTTGCGTGGTCCGTATTTGCGGGTTTCTTCGGTAAAACCGAGGCAACCACCGTATGGGGTCTTTTCTTTGGAATAGGTATCTTTTTGGATCTACTCGATACTGCTTGGAGATTCCACTACCGCAAGCAGTGGGCCGACCAGATATTGTGGTGGACCCAACCCCACTATATCTTTGCTGCAATTCTTGGGTTAGCAATTGATTGGGTGTACCCGATTAATTTAACTATAAGCTTCGTAGCAACGATTGTGGTCGGTGTACTTATTTCGATTCCTGTTGAGAAGTACTATCTTACTCTCAAAGATTCGGAGGATTCGGAATAAATTAGTCCTCGTGTGGCGACACGAGGACTTTTCTGTATTTAAATTACCCCTTCTTATTTGAAATATCCTTTATTTTTGTTAAAATATCAAAGTAATTTATGGAGCCGTAGCTCAGTTGGTTAGAGCGCTTCCCTGTCACGGAAGAGGTCACGGGTTCGAGTCCCGCCGGTTCCGCCATAAAAATGAACGCCAAAAATATCATCACTATACTAATTATCATCACCTTTGTTATCTTGGGTTTTACACTCAAACAAAGAGCAGATTACATTGAAGAAATAAAATATCAAAATAAAATTAAAAATAATACCTCCTCTACTTTTACTAAAAGAGAAGAAACTAAAGAGGTCAAAACTGAAACAACTAAAATTTCTAATAAAACTTACGTAATTCAAAAAGGTGATACTCTTTGGGATATTGCAGAAAAAACCTACGGATCCGGTTTTGAATATCATAAAATAATTGAAAAAAATCCTGGAAAAACTTTTAAATTTGCAAACGGTAACGAAGGCTTAATCTATTCTGGAACGGAACTAAACCTGTAATTTTCAAAATAAAGTGTAAAATTATTTTATGGATAGCAAAAAAAAGTTTGTAAATAGCATTGTTAGATTTACATTTGTTAGTTTTTTAGCTTATGCTTCCCTTTTTTATATTGCCCCTTTTATTGCCTCCCTTACCTCCAAAGTATTTAATATTGGATCAGGAGTCAAGGTAACAAATATTGTTCAGACTCCACAATTAATAAATTTTAAAAATACAACTAATCAAGACAAGATAAATGTTGAAGGCGCCTCTTCTGCTGGAGCAGAGGTTGAACTTACTTTAAACGATAATTCGTATGGAAAAATGACAGCAGAATCAGATGGACGATTTAAATTTGAAAATGTGGAAATTCTAAAAGGCATGAATAAAATTACATTAAATGCTAAGGACAACACCGGCGTTCAATCAGAAACTTCAAAAGTATATGAAATAGAATTTGACGATAAAAAACCAGAAATTAAAGAAATAAATTTAAAAAATGGGGATGAAATTAAAAACCTTAATAAAACTATCAAGATTACAGGAGAAACAACTGAAAAATGTGATATCGAAATTAATGGGAAAAAGGTTTTTATTGTTAGTGAAAACAAGTTTGAATATTTATTAGGTGTCGAAGAAGGCGGAGTTACAGTAAATATTAAACTTAAAGATAAAGCAGGCAACGAGAAAATTTTGAAATACAACGTTTCCTATAAAAAAGGCTAATTTTCTTCAAGAAGACCCATAAATAAACTCAAATATAAAAGAAGACAAGTTTGTGGATAAAACAAGCTATTTATAAATAACGAATTAAATAATAAACCAACCACTAAAACTATATTTTGCCAAATCAATTTATCTTGAAATGTAAAAGAAAATAGATGAAATACAAAAATCCCTAATCCAATAGCTCCTGTAGTTATTAAAATAAAAAGTAATGAGGAATCAACCGAATTTGAAGAGTTCTTAGTTAGTTCCTGACCTGAATTTATTTTGTAAAATTGAGCAGAATTTCTATAATTATTAAAACCAACACCCCAAAAATTTGAAAAATTAGCTACTTTTAAGCCTTCATTCCAGGAAATTAATCTTTGGTACGAAGAATCATTGCTATCTGAAAATTGAGTAAATCTATTAGAAATTTGAGGAACAAACATAAGTAGCAATATCATAATTATGAAAAAATAGATAATTTTTTTGATTGTTAGTTTTGTTGACAGTAATAGAACAATTAAAAAAGTTAAAATGCCATTTCTAGAAACAGTTAAAAAAATAGAAATAATTGTTAAATACTCTATGTATTTATTATGTAAAAAATATTTATTCAAAATAAAATAAAGACATAAATAAAAAGCCATAAAATTAGGATCTAGAAAACTGCCTGTGAGTCTATTTATATGAGGATCCCAACCAAACTGAGAAAACTCACTTAAATTATTCAAAAAAACTAACTGGAGAGCATTTAGAGTGGTTAGAAACCAAAAATTAATAGTTAGTATTCTTTTTAAAGTGTCTTTAGTAACTAATTTATTTAAAACTAATAAATAAACAAAATACCCAAAAAAGAAATATGAAGAAAATCTAATTAAATAACTCAAAATCAAAAACTGTGATAAAAAATCAAAATAATAAATTTGAAATAATGTGATGGAAAAACTAAATAAAATGAAAAGGATAAAGGATATGAGGGGGAAATTTATTTTAAATTTCCCCCTCTTCATTAAAAATCCAAAAATAACAAAGTTAGAGAAGAATAAAAAAATATCAAAAAGATAAATGTTTAACCCTCCATTTCTAGTGATTGTGGCAATTTGACCAGATGAAAAAAGTAATAGATTAATTAGTATTAAATAAAACATTTCTAAATCCAGTTTTTAATTCTGGCAGTGAAATATAGTATTAATAAAATAATTAACTCAGAAGACCAAGTTAAGTAAGACGAAGCTATATAGCCGTATTTAGGTATAAGTAAATAATTCATTGAAACATTAAAAATAGAGGCAATTAAATAAACAAAAGGAAGTATTTTCTGCTTTCCGTAAATTACATAAACCCAAGCAATTGGTTGGGATAAAAAGAAGACCATTAACCCAATAGATAAAATGGTTAAAATTTCAGGCGACCCTTGAAATTCAGAATTAAAATAAGTGTTGATAATATCGTATTTTTTAAGAAATTCAGAAAAAGTTAGTGTAAATATTGTCAAAATCAAACCAACTACCAAAAATAAATTGAGAGTTTTTTTAAAAAAAGCCTTAAATTTAATGGTATCTTGGGTAAATTTTTCTAGCAAAAGCGGGTATGCTGAGTTCATCATAAACGTTGGCACTACTAAAATTACCTCAAAAATTTTGTATGGAAAAGCATAAACTCCCACAGCATTTAAGTTATTTCCAAACTGACTAGGTAAAGGTAAAAAACTCAGCAAAATTGAGTCTGCTCTAAAATTTATCTGAGAAAATAAAAACATCAGCCCTAAAGGCCAAGACTCTAAAGCTAAAAAATTTAAGTATTTTCTATCAAAACGAAAGTTAAACTTAAAAAACTTGGAATAAATTAAATATAAATTAATAATTAAAGTTACTACCCCGCCTAAAACGTAAGTAAAATTAATATATTCAATCTCAACTTTATTCGTAATCAAATAATAAGATATCCCTAAAATAAAAAGATAACCTATCGTATTTGAAATACTTGATAAATCGTATTTAAGCTTTATTTGAAAAACCATATTTGTTGTCATAATTAACGACTGAGTAATAATGATTAAACTTCCAAGAGCTAGTCCCCACCTAATTCTTTCATCTGTATACAAATATTGCCCTACAAATAAACATAAAACTACCCCAATAATTGAAATTACCAGTCTTAGAAATAGTACATTCTCAAAAATTTCACTAGTTTTAGAATTATCTTTGGCTATTTCTCTAGCAGAAATTGCATTTAAACCAAAATCTGCAACTACATAAAAAAGAGCTGGTAAAGACTGCAAAATACTAAATAACCCGTAACCTTCGGAGCCATATTTCATTGAAATAAAGATACTGAGCCCAAAGGTAACAGTCATACTGATAAATTTAGAAATTAGTTGGTAAAAGGTATTTGAAGCAATAGTTTTTAAATTGTGACTGACATTTATTCTTTTCATTTATTATAATATTTTAATATGCGTAAATTTTTTAACCAGTCGTTAAAATTCTTAAGTTTCTTCTTAATATTTTTTGTTATTTTTAATTTTAGAGTAAGTTTTATTAGTGGAAATTCTATGCTACCAACTCTTAAAAATAACTCTATGATTATTGTAGACCAGTACCTGTATAAATTATTTACTATTAAGAAAGAAGATATTTTAATTTTCCGTGTCGAAAATGAGGAAGTTATCAAAAGAATTCACGGGCTACCTGGGGAAACTATTGAAACCAAGGAGAGACAACTAACTCTAAAAAAAGATGAAATATACGTTTTAGGAGATAACCCTAAAGAAAGTATAGATTCTAGAATGTATGGACCATTAAAAATAAATAATATCGTCGGAAAGATATTTTTATCATTTTAAATTAAGATGTTAGTAGGATTAGTTCTCTAAAGAATCAACATCGATTCTTTTTTTTGATTTAGTGTTGTAAACAAATTTAACGATACCATCAATAGTTGAGAAAATAGTATGATCTCTTCCAACCATAGTATTTTTACCGGAATCAAATAACATGCCTCTTTGTCTAACGATAATTCCTCCAGCTTTTACAAAGTCACCACCAAAAACTTTTACTCCAAGTCTTTTTCCAGCAACGTTTCCACCTTGTTTAGCTTTTGTACTTCCCGCCTTCTTATGTGCCATTTATTTGCTCTCCTTAACAATTGAATCAACTTTTACAATAGAAATTGGTTGTCTAAAACCTTTAGTTTTTCTATATCTTGATTTAGATCTAAATCTATCAACTCTTAATTTTTCATCAAGTCTATCTTCAACTTTAGATAATGTTACTTTAACATTCTCTAAGAAAGGAGCTCCAAATTCGGTTTTACCCTCTTCGAAGTATCCTAATACTTTTAAAGCATCAAAGTTCTCAATTGAGTTTACTTTGAATACTTGACCTTCAGTTACTTTAAATTGTCTGCCATCTAGGCTAATCATTACTGTTTTCATATTGAACTTCCAAATAATACTATATTTTAGATAATTTTACAAGAAAATCTATTTACCAATTATTACTAAAATGTCAGATTGAGGGGCAGAATCTGTATTTTCTTGAACTTTTAAGCCTTTAAAGGTAATAAACTCTTTAAAAAGGGCGTCTTTATAAGCTTTATACTTAGGAGACACTTTAATTAATGTCCCTTCAATTGCAGGTTTTGTATCCCCAACTTCAACGTTTTTATAGCCTAATGCTTTAACAAGTTCGGCATTTCTCTTAGCTAAACCAGTTATACCTGTGGAATTTAAAACCTGAACCTTTAAAGTGCTTTTTGGCAAAGACAAAGTATTGGTTGGGGCGGAAAGATCTACATTTCCAAAGAGGTCATCTTTTGATATAGAAGATGGGCTAGATGAGATGCTTGGTGAGCTAGAAGCTTGGGGAACCGAAAGCATAGGTAATGTTTGCTCGCTTCCATTTAACTGAGATTTTTTCTCTTCAGAAACTGCTTGGGAATCTGTAGCACTTAAGACATTTTTTAAAACATTAGGATCAACAAAACTCAAGTAATAAGCTCCTCCACCCACCATAAATGATAAAATTAGTATAAAAGCGTATCTTAAATAAGGAACCGGGGCTTTAGAGGCTATACCCTCAGCCCTAACTAAATTATTCAAATTAAAATTACTGTTAAAAAAATCTTCATTATTTTGATCTAAAGACGCATCTACCAAGGAGTGAATTGGGTTTAAATAACCATAAGAATTAGGAATTTCTATTTCGGGTAGATTTAATTTATTAGTAATCTCAGGATTTTCAAAATTAAAGGAAATAATCTCACTGTTTTTACCGTTGTTTTTAAATAATTTAAGATTTTCAACTAATTTTTTAATATTTGAAATGTCTTTAAAAGTTCCGTAAAGATTATTAAAATAAATTCCATTTAATTCAGATAAAGTTAAAACTATATTACCTAAATATGAAGTGACAACTATTAAATTTCCTGAATGATTTGCAAATTTAGTGATTAACGAAAGATAAGAAAAAATTCCTTTAACTTTTAAATTTAATTCATCAGCTAATTCTTGAATAATATCAAGATCATTTTTATTTACGGCAACAAATTGAGAGTAAAGAGGAGATTTTTTTTGTAAAGAAAAATATACCGATTCTTTACTCTTGTTGATTTCTTCAAATAAATTATTTAAAGTTTCTTCCTCTGAAGCATCTTTAGAATTTCTATAAAATCTAAAATCAACTTTGAGAGGGTCTAAAATGAAAACAACCGGAATATTTTTATATGACATGCCTTTCATGTCGTAAAGGGTGTTATAGAGAATTTTTTTGAACTCGTCTACTAGTTTAATATTCGAATTTTCTAAAATACTTAATTCCAAAGGAATTGATTTTTCAATCATATTAGAACCTTCTCTGAGAGAAACTGTTAAGTAATTAGAATAGGTACTAATAATAAACATATTTATATTTTAACAAATTATTTTAATTCCACAGATATCTTATTCAAAATCCCTAATAAAAAAATTGAAGAAATCAAGGAAGTACCTCCGTAGGAAAAGAGCGGAACAGGAATACCTGTAACTGGAAGAAGTCCTAAATTCATCCCGACATTAATTAAAAACTGAAAACAAAAGTATGTAAAAATACCTAAGACAATTAATCTATGCCTGGTTTTAGTAGATTTCATGGCTATTTCTTTAATTTCATTAATAAAAATTCCATAAAAGAGAATAAAAATAAATAACCCTGTAAATCCCCATTCTTCTGCAAAAGTAGCGACTAAAAAGTCTGTCCAAAAAATAGGAAGAAAATTTAGTTGAGTTTGAGTCCCTTTCTGGTACCCCTTACCATAAAGACCTCCTGAACCAACAGCAATAGTTGCCTGTATAGAGTTATACCCTGCTCCAAATTTATCAATCTCAGGATTTATAAAAATGACTACTCTTTCTCGCTGGTAGTCATGCAATAAATTCCAAAAGGTACCAGAAAAGGCGCAGGAAATTAAAAAAAACCATAGTATATATTTTTTATCAAATGAGGAAAAAGTAAGCATGATTAAAAAAATTAAAAAAATAATGATGGATGTACCCAGGTCCGGTTGAACTACAACTAAGGATACTAAAGGTATAAATAATATTAACCCTTGAATAAACCTGTTTTTAATTTCAAAAAACTTCAAGTTCCAAATTCTTAATCCAGACCAAATATTAGTTAATAAAAGAATTAGAGAAATCTTTGCAAACTCAGAAGGTTGGATGGATAAACTTCCAATTTTAAGCCACCTAGACGCGCCTAGAGCTGTGTGACCTATGATAAAAATTAAAATCAGTAAAAGTATAACTAAAGAATAAATATATTTAGAGTAATTAATAAAAAAATCACTATCTATCACTTGCAATAAACAAAAAATTATAATCCCAATAATGAAATAAACAAAATGATTGACGGCTAATGTTGGTATTGTGGAATAAATAGAAATTAAACTAAGTAAATAAACAAATAAAGCAGGAATTAAAAGTTTAAAATTTATTTTCTCAATAATTTTGGAAATCATTAAGAGCATTTTAATACAGAATAGGTGTTTAAAAAGATGGCGGATTTGAGTAAACAAATCCGCCATACTTTTTATCTAAAATACTTAATTTTTAGATTTCACAATTTCCTGCCATGCAAGCAAGTTCTTTGGATCCTTCTGTCAAATCTTCTGCTTCGTAAATGACAATTTCACTAAAATCGATTTCTTTGATTTGTGATTTTAGTTCTTCATACTTCTCTTTTGATATTTCTTCGTAAGGAGCAAGTTGGTAAACAAAGTCAGCTCTTGGGAGGAATGATAATCCTCCTACAATTTCCCAATTTTCGTATACCCAATTTGCTACTTTAATCCACTCATCATTTCCAACATAAATAGTGACAGAAGGATTGTGCTCAGTAAATGCAACCTTTAATTTCTTCCACTCTTCAAGCATCTCAATGGCAGAAATGTCGTCTTTAACAATAGCTCCTTCTGGGGCTTTTACAGGAAATTCAAGAACAAAGGTTGTTGCAGTATCTTCGTGTTGCCCAACCTCAGGCTTACAAGGAATACCCTGTTTCTTCATCATCTTATAAATAGGATCTGTGGAAGAAACTCTGACCCTTCTAATGTAGTAATGTGAATATCTAGGGTGCATCCCAGACGCAGTATCAAGAAGTTGCGAGGAGTTACCAGAAGGCTTAATACAGGTTACGCAAGTTGACTGATTGATTCCAAATCTAGCTGCGTAGTCTTTATTAACCTCAACAGCTAAATCTCTCATCTTAATCAAATTATCCTCATTTCTAGCTAGAGCATTATCAAAATAACCAGTTAGAGAAACACCAAGTAAAGCTTCTTTAAGGCAGTTATCTGTCCATTCTTTAGAGAGATACGGAAAGCTGGTTAATGTTGCTTGAAATGTTCCCAAAATAGAAGCAAGTCTAATTTTTCTAAGCATTGATTCTACAGAGTCATCTTCTCTAATCACAATAGAAGTTAAATTACAAAACTGCTTGGATCTCAAAGTGATTTCTCCACACGGATTTGTACCCCAATCAGATGGATTACCCTCATCAAATGCAGCAACTCTTCTTGCGGGAAGCTGGTTTACCAAGTTACCTCTATTAAAGATTCCTCTTTCACCAGTTCCAGACATAGCTAAAGAAGTCCACTCATTCAAGAAATCTTGGGACGAAGGCTTTACCTCGTAAACTGCAGAATTGTTTGCCATGATTCTATGCGGAGCTGTATTCCAAAATTGCCCGTCTTTAGAATGCCTTAAGTTTTCATCTCCTAAATCAGAGAGTGAAATCATAGCAGACCTTCTAACACCACCCATGATGACTATTTCCCCAACCTTACAGGCAATATCATGAACCTCAAGTGAATCTAATTTGCTTCCTTGCCTTTTGAGAACAATTTCTTTAGTAAAGTTCATTAAGTCAATTAAAGGAGCAGGTCCAGAAGCTCTTCCTCCCATAGTGTTTAATCTAGCACCTTTTGGTCTAATCTTTGAATAATCAAATGAAATATCCTTCCCATCAAACCAAGTTTTAAGAGCTAAATGAAATGCATCTGCCCAACCTTCTTTCGAGTCTTCAACAATATGTGAAGGAAGCATACCTCCGGATTGTTTTTTGACTTCAGGAAGTTTAGAAATAAATTTATTTTCAACAGAGTAACCAACACCAGTTCCGCACATAGCTACATACATAATCTCAGAGAAGTCTCTTAAATCTGTAATTGCAATGTATGAGCAGTTATAAGCAGCAACGTGAGTCTTCTGAGCAGCAGGTCCAGCACTCCATAATAGTCTCATTGAAGGTATTACTTCTTGATTAAGAATTGAAGATTCAATTTCTTGGTACTCAGATTCAGATAACTTAGCACCTAATTCAGATCTCATGTAACTCATAAATCTAGAAATAGTTTCAACCCAAGTTTCTCTTCTTCCTTTTTCATCAACCCATTTTGAGTAAGATCTATAATAAACAAATTCAGCAAGTGGATTTCTAAAATATTTTTTAGATTCATTAAACAATTCAACAACTTCAGGCCTTACAACTAGCTGACCTGCAACTTCTCTTGCTTTATTTCTTTCATTTCTAAATAAAATATAAGATTTTGCAGAAACTGTATAGTCCTCAAGCATTAAATATTTCTCAACTAGGTCTTGAATTAATTCAACTGAAACAGAGGATTCATCGGATTTAGAAATTAAAAAGTTCAACTCCTTATCCACTTTAAGTGCAATTTTCATTGCATCAACTTCCCCACCCTCGTTAGTGTTGGAGAAACATTTGGCCACAGCGTTAACTATTTTTTTTATATCGTAATTAACAACTTCGCCGTTTCTTTTGGCGACTGTAAATACTTTGGGAACAATTGATGAAGGAGTGTCTCCCGCACCAGATGAAGCATAGCTATTTAAAGCCATAGTTATATTTTTCAGACCTGATTTATCTCACACTGCATAAGATAAAACAAATTTGAAAACCCTGTAAATTTTTACTATGTCTAACTTACAAAGAACTGAGTTGATATTCAAGTATTGATTTTTAAAATTAAAATGCGGAGTTAACTAAACTAATTAATGAAGAAATTTTTTAACCAGTAAGTAAAATTTATTTCTTTCTTCTTAAGAAAGGAGGAATTAGATATGGATCATCCTCATCATCGGTATTGATTGGTTTTGCTTCGTAATCATCATCCTCATCTTCTTCTGCAAACTGATTAGGATTAAAATTAATTTCTTCCTTTGTGTCGTGATGATTTCCTCTTAAAAAATCAGTAATTGGAGGTTTCTCAAAAGAAGTATTTGATCTGTAAGTTGCAGAGTTATTACCAGTGATAACGTTTAAGTCATCTTCTTGTATATATGTAGGAGTTCTTCTGGGTGTAACGGGCTCATCGTAATTTTCATCATAAGGTCTTGTTTTGTAGTCTTCAATCTTTTTAGGTGCTTGGTAAGGGCTGTAAGTATTAGTATCAAAACCGGTAGCAATAACTGTAACTCTCATCTGACCATCAAGTTCTTCATTTTTTGAATAACCAAAGATTAAATTTACGTCATCAGAAGCAGACTCTTTAATTACTTTAGCTGCTTTATTAACATCACTCATTTTCAAATCTTTACCTCCAGCAACATAAAGTAAAACTCCTTTAGCACCGTCAATTTTTGTTTCAAGTAATGGAGATTGAATAGCATTTTTAGCAGCCATCTCAGCTTTGTTATCCCCAGCCCCAAGACCGATACCCATTAAAGCAGTACCTGCGTTCTTCATTATTGTTTCAACATCTGCAAAGTCAACGTTGATTTCACCAGGTAAAACAATCAAATCAGAAATTCCCTGTACACCTTGAAGTAAAACTGAATCAGAAACCTGAAGAGCTTCTTCCATAGTCATATCAGATTTTGCGTATTCGATTAATTTTTCATTTGGCACAACAATTAAAGCATCAACTTCTTTTCTCATGTTCTCAATTCCAATTTCAGCATTCTCTGATCTTCTCTTTCCTTCAAATTCAAAAGGTTTAGTAACTACGCCAATTGTTAAGGCTCCAATTTCTTTCGCAAGTCTAGCTACAACAGGTGCCGCTCCAGTTCCTGTACCACCACCCATTCCTGCAGAAATAAAAACCATATCAGCCCCACTAATTAAATCTCTAATTTCTTCAACAGATTCTTGAGCTGCTTGTTGACCTACTTCAGGTTTAGCTCCTGCCCCAAGCCCATGTCTAATTCCGTTTGGAACTGTACCATCTGCTTTTTTTCCAATTGTTAATTTGATTAAAGATTTATTTTTGTTAAGAGCTTGTTCATCTGTATTGATAGCTATAAAGTCAACACCAACAATTTTTTCTGATTCAATCATTGTGTCTAAAACATTACATCCACCGCCACCGACTCCAATGACTTTTATATTAGCTTTGCTGTCCACGTCAGGTTTTAATTTCGCCATAAGTAATCTTGGTGCAGTAAGAAATTTTTTAGATTAACTAATCCACTTCTTTATTTTGTTAATTATGGTGTTTAAATTATCATTAATTTTGTAAGATGACAAGTCACTTTGTGAATGAATTTTTTTGGCTGCATAAATTAATAGACCTACAGTTGCTGCATACTCAGGGTCAGAAATTTCTTCAACCATACCATCAACTCCTTTAGGATAACCAATTTTAACTGGTAACTTAAGTATTGCTTTAGCCATTCTCTCCATACCTGCAGTTTTTGCAGCTCCTCCGGTAATCACAATTCCGGCAGGGATTGTATTTAGTAAATTAGTTTTTTTAAGTTCAATTAAAACTAAATTTAAAATCTCCTCAACTCTGTCATCAATTATTTTAAATAAACTTCTTTTAGAAATATGGTCTGTATCTAGTCCAAATTCAACAGGATTTAATGTTTCATTAAATCTAGAACTTTCAAAAGTAGATGCAGGCACAACTCTTTCTTGAGAAAGTCTAATTTTTATTTTCTCAGCTGTCTCTGTAGCGCACCTTAAATGGATAGCTATATCATTAGTGATATGTTTTCCACCTATAGCAATAGTAGTGCAATAGGACGCCCCACGATCGTTATAAACAACTAAAGAAGTAGTGGTAGCCCCGATGTCAATTAAGGCAACTCCCATTTCTTTTTCAGAATCAGTTAGAACACTTTCTCCAGCTGCAATTCCAGTATAAACAAGTTCATCAACATGAATAGACATGGTGGATAGACATTTCTTTAAGTTTTTAGCTACCATTGAAGAAACATGAACGATTGTAGTATCTACTTCTAACCTGTTACCATACATTCCCACAGGGTCATGAATACCATCATTTCCATCAACTTTAAAATCTTTAGGAATCACGTGAATTATCTCTCTAGTACTTGGTAAAGAAACAGCCCTAGCAGTCTCAAGTGTCCTTTCAACATCACTTCTTCTTATTTCATTTTGCTCGTTAATGATAGCTGCTTGACCTTTTGATGTTTGAGATTCAATATGTGAACCATTGATAGTTAGGTAAACTGATTCAATAGATTGACCGGACATTTTATCTGTTTTTTGAATAGACCTATCAATTGCTTTTACAGCTTCATCAATATTTATAATTGTCCCTTTATTAACACCTCTAGATTCTGACGGACCAGAGACTCCAATTACATTAATCCTGTTCTCACTGATTGTTGCTGTAACACTGCTTATTTTTGATGACCCAACGTCGATGACAGATATAGTTTTTTCTTTAGCCATAAGATATTTATTATATTAACAAAAAATTCTCTTTATTAAAATAATCATTCTACAATTACATTACCAAACCTAAAATCAATTTTTCGGTAATCTTTATTATTTTGCTTTAAATAATCTAACATTGACTCTAGTTTTTCAACAAATATTTTTGAACTCACCTCACCATCTAAAATTAATTCTTTTTGATTTTTAGAAACGAAGGTAATTTTTTTACCTTCTAACCTTGTTTCTACTACTTCAAAGTTTTTGCTAATTAAAATATTTTCAATCTCTAATAATTTTTGCAAAGTACTAATTAAAAAAGTGGAGTTTAGAGCAACTTCTTGATTTAGCTCAATTTCATCAGGGTAAGAAGTTTTACTTGATAATTTTTTGATTACTTTTCCATTTACATCAATTAAAAATTTATTTTTATTTGCATCAACTAAAACACAACAGGTTTTTTTATTGATAATTTTCAAAATTATTGTTTGAGAATTTTTAACTCTGATTTCAATTTTTTCTATTTCTGGGTTCAATTCTATTAATTTCTGTTTAAATTTTTCACCAGAATTTATGAATAAATTTTGATTTTTAATTTCATTCAAAGTTAAAACCCTTATTTCGTCATTATCGACATAATTTAAATCACCCTCTAGTTCAATATAATTTATAGAGAGGATGTAGATAAGGTAACTAATTAGAGAAAAAACTAAAGCTAAAGTAAGGAAAATAAAATATTTACGATAGCTGATCTTTGATTTCATTGATGAATTTCTCTGATGTATTTAATTTTATTACTTCTTCAATCTTCTTATCTTTTAAAGAAAACTCCCTGAGAAGAATTCTCTCAACGTACGATTTAAAATTATCTAAATTTAAGTTATTCTCTTCTAAAATAAGACCGAGACCAGCGTCATAAACTAATTTAGCATTTAAGTATTGTTCGTTTTTCGAAACCCAAGGAATTGGAATCATAATTGCAGGTTTTTTAAAATGGAGTATTTCATAAATAGTATGAGCCCCAGATCTAGAAAGAGTAAAATCACAATGCCTAAATGCACTATTAACCTCTTTTTCATCCATAAATTTATATAGAAAGTAAGATCCCTTAGCAGTTTTTTTGATATTTTCATATTTATCCTGTAAGTTTTGATAATCATGAGTGACAGAATAGTCCCCAGCCTGATGAATCAAATTGAAATTGGCTAAAAAAAATTTCAAATTATCTAAGATAAATTTATTAATAATATGGGAACCTGTTTTTCCACAAGTGATAAAGATAGTAGGCATGTTGTTGGTTACCGGAAAAAAAATCTCAGAGGTTTGAAAAAAAGATTTTCTCAAAGGTAGTCCAATTACTAAAGCTTTTGAGGAATCAAAATATTTTACAGAAGAAGGCCATGTTAATAAAACACGGTCAGCAAATTTAGAAATGAATAAATTCCCAAAACCAGTAACAACTGTTTGCTCGTGAGTGATAATCTTTCTTCGAAGAATAAAAGCAGCTAAAACTACGGGTACAGCAATATAACCACCAAAAGAAACAACTAACTTAACATCCTCCTTAACCAAAATTTTAAAAGCATGAAAGAACCCTAAAACTATTTTGAAAAAACTGAGAAGATTAGTTTTATAAAACTTGGAAGTTTTCAGGTCGTAAAAAGGCAACTTTCTTTCAGTTATATCTATATATTCGAGTGAATCATTTGCATCATCTTTAAAGGTTCTTTTTCTGCCGATGAAAATCAATCTATACTTAGAATCATTCGCAAGCGAATCAATTATTGGCAAAGATGAAGTATGATGACCTCCGCAAAAGGCTATGGTGATTGGTTTAATATCTTTTTTCATAAACAGATTTACTAAGGTTAAGTAATATACCTAGTGCAATCATAACAAATATTGTCGATGAACCTCCATAAGAAATTATTGGTAATGGGATTCCCGTTAAGGGAATAAGATCAGCCATTGAGAATAAATTAATTAACGTTTGAATCCCAAGCCAACTTGAAATACCAACTGCTAAAAATTTGTTATATTTTTCTTTTTGGTGAAGAGCTATTTTAAATCCTTGAAAGACAATTGAGAAAAAGACAAAAGAAAGAATAGTTGATCCGATAAACCCTGTTTCTTCACCAACAATAGCAAAAATTGAATCTGAATTTATTTCTGGTAAAAAGGAAAATTTTTGCCGCGACTTGCCAAGCCCCAAACCAGTTACTCCCCCAGAACCCAAAGAAATCATTACTTGTTTTTGATGGTAGTTTTCAGACTCATTCACATTAGAGTCTAAGTATGTTGAAAGTCTAGAAAAAGAATAGCTATTAAAAATAACAAAAAAGATAAACATAGCTACAAAACCAGCGATCAGAAAGTATATCTTTTTTAAATTCTCACCGTTAGCATAATAAATTGAACAAAAGATGAAAAATAGAATCATTGCTGTTGATTTATTTGGTTGGAAGAAAACAAATAAAATAATAGGTAGGCAAAAAATAGCGGCTTTTTTAAACTTCTCATTAATGTCGTATTTAATTGAAGAAAAAAAATAAGCCAGCAGCAAGACAAATGAAAGTTTAGCAAGTTCAGAAGGTTGGAACGTTATTGTACCGATAAAAGGAATGTCTGGAAGTGGCTTTGGATTTAAAACAAACCATCTAACAGCACCTTTAGTACAAGGAGCAAATGAAAGAGAATTATCACACGGAAAGAACTTAGCTAACGAAAGTAAAAAAAGAAAAACTGCAGATATCAAGTAAATAATAAAAGTAAATTTTTTTAACTTTGAGATTTCTAAGTGATAAAAAAAATTCATAAAGAAAAAACCAATGGCAATCCATACAAGATGCATGATTCCATATCTGTATGGATTGCCATAAATATCAATCGAAAGTATGACAGTTGAATTGAACATGAAATAAACACTAAAAATTATCATCCCCAAAACTAGTTTGAGAAGAATATTAGACTTAATCTCTTTTAAAGATATAAATATTTTAGGCATAATAAATATTTCTGCTTCGCTAAAACTATAAAATAGCTATTAATATCCCAAGTAACGAGCAGATGATTCCGATAATCCAAAATCTTAAAGTAACTTTTGTCTCAGGCCAACCAAGTAACTCAAAGTGGTGGTGAATTGGGGCCATTAAAAATAACCTCTTCTTAGTTAATTTATAAAAAGTCGATTGTAGTGGAGAAGAGAGACCATCTGCTAAAAACACTAAATAAACAACAAAAATTAGTATTTCTCTGTGAATTAAAATTGGAATTAAAGCTAAAATTGCTCCTAAGATATGACTTCCAACATTTCCCATAAAAATTCTAGCCGGAAAGATATTAAAGTATAAAAACACTAAAACTGAACCCAGAACAATAGCGCAAAAAGATGCTAAAGACTTAAATTCTAAAATTGAACAAATTACCCAAAAAGCTGTTAGGGCAATAAAAGAAAGTCCTCCAACTAACCCATCAAGACCATCTGTGATTGCAACAGAATTTAAGACAAGGAAAAATAAGATAAAAATAATGATTGGATAGTAAAAACCAACAGAAACTTCATTTAGAAACGGGAACCAAATGTAATCCCAACCTAGTTTAAAATAAGTCCAATAAGACACAAAAGAAGCAATAGCGGCTTGAATTAAAAACTTCTGATAAGACTGTAAGCCTCTTTCAGTTCTCGAACCAAGTATCCTCCAAAATTCAACAAACAAGTAGGCTGGTTTACCAAAAATAAAATTGAGAAATTTTTTTGCACCAACAATAATGAAGTTATTTGAAGGATTAAATTTAAATAACTCGTAACCAATTTTATGAGAGATCTTAGTTAGGTCTTCAATGATTCCAAAAAGACCAGATAAAGAGATAATAAATAAAGGGAAAATGGTTTGATCCCTATTAAAGTTAAATAAAATTGTCACAATTGAAACTACAATCAAAATGACTAAACCTCCCATGGTTGGGGTACCTCTTTTACTAATATGTGATGAAGGGCCGTCTTCTCTAACCTCTTCTCCAATTTGGTATCTATATAAGAAAGAAATATACAGAGGATACAACAAAGCTGAAAGACACAGGCTTAAAAATAGTAGTAATAAGTCATTAATCATGTTTTAAATCTCCTCCTAATTCTACAACTTTAGTTGATAAATTTTCAAAAACAGATTCCATCTTTTCTGAATTATTAATAGAAATGTCTCCACCAGTAGTGAGTGCTGAAAGAAGTACTATAGGAGAATTAGACGTTTTATCAATTTCAACTTTGTCCATTTTTAAATCAGTTACACCATTTACATAAATCTCACAAGGTTCGTAATCTTTACCAGTATCATAAATTTTAATTTTGGCATTAAATCTATTTAAAATATAAACGAATTCAAATTTATTTTTGAAAGACTCGGCTATAAATTTACTCGTTCCTTCACATTTGAGCGCAAGAAAAATTAAATATGGAAGATAGTTCGAAGTAAAATTTGGGTAATTAGTTAAGTCTAGATCAAATGCTTCTAACTTTTCTGATTTTCTCCATACTCTTAGACTATCCTCTGAAACAAACTCGTAGTTACCTCCAATTTTATTTAAGATAGAAACAAAAATTGACATATTCTTCTTTTCAATATTTTTAATTAAAATATTTCCATTGGTTACAAGCGACAAAACACCAAAGTATACTGCCTCAGATACTTCAGAAGAACATGAGTAATTAGCTGCTTTAAAATGATCCTTACCAGTTACAGAAATAACTTTTTTACTTTCCTTCGAAACATCAGCACCCATCTCGTTTAAGAATCTAATTAAATCATCTAGCTCAACATCCTCTGAGGAATTAATAATTGTTGTAGTACCACTCAAATATACTGAAGATAAAATGGCATTAGTTGTAGCCATTTGAGAAGGTCTATCAAGCTCAATTCTTCCGGCTTTAGCATTATCGCTTCTAAGATATATAAATTCTTTGTCAAAATTTACTTCAATGTTTAACATTGACCAACTGTTGATAAATTTCAAAATAGAATCTACACCTTCATCTGGAATCGGAATCTCAGCTTCGCCGAATCTATAAAGTAAAGGTCCTGCAAAAAGATACGAGGTAATTAAATTTTTCCCTAAAGATAGGGGTATTTTTGAACTTGTTAGTTTAGAATTATTAATTTTAAGAAAATTTTTAGACAGCCACTCATAACTTCCACCTAATTCTTTAATAATATTAAGTTCGGCTTGAATAGAATCAACATTTGGGATATTGGTTAAAAAAATGTCTTCAGTTGTATAAAGAGAGGAAATAATTAATTTTAAGGCAGAATTAATTGATCCAGAAATTTCTACTTCTCCTTGGAGAGGTTTATTTCCGGATACGGTTATTTGCGACATTATTTATTCATCAAAATAAGTACCAGAGTATTTACTACAAAGATAACTGATAACACAATTGTTAGATAAAAAACAAAGTTTTCTAAACCTCTCTTGGTTCTATGAAAAGAAAATCTACTAGAAAGAGATTGTGAAAAACCATTTGTTTTAGTTTGAATAAGAATTAGTAAAACTAAGAGAACTGAGATAACTATTTCTGCAATTTTTAATGTTTGTATATTCATTTTATTTCCTTATTCCAGCTGATAAAGTACAAAAAACCAAATAGTAAGCAGTAAATGGCTGAGAAAAGTATTATTGAAGTATATTGGTTCAAATACACAACTGGTGTTTGTATTATACCAAACAGATCAAATTTAGGAAAATTTAAGGAAAAAACTCGGTATTTTAATAAAAACATTTCGCCTACGTAAATAGCAACGGAGTGAACAAGAATGTTTAAAACCAAAAAACCAAAACCGGTTGAAGGAAACCTAATCACTTTAAAAAATGTTCTAGAAAAAAGAGTTACAACTGCACAAATTGCTAATAAATAAAAAACAGCTAAAGCTTCTCTATTTAATAAAAACGGAAAATAGATAAGTTGAGTAAAATAAAATGAAATTAAACTAAAAAATAAGTATCGTAGAATTTTTTTCATACCTCTATGATAACAACTTTTTTATCCTTAGTTGATGATGATATTTTTTTGCAAATCTGTGAGCTTCATCTCTTAGTCTTTGAACTAGCTTTAAGGATTCATCAGTTTTAGGAAGTCTAACCTCAATAAACTCACCCCTGTCTTGATAAATCAGTATTTCATCTCTTTTAGCAATTGAAATCATACAAACATCAATTTTCATTTCTTCAATTACCCCAAGACCTGCACTTAACTGACCTTTACCACCATCTAAAATAATCAAATTTGGTAGTCTCCAAGAATCTTCAAGAAGTGATCTTTTAAATCTCCTTCTTAAGACTTCTCTCATCATTTCAAAATCATCTGGAGTATCTTTAAACTTAATTTTGAATCTTCTGTATTCTCTGTTTTCAAGCCTACCATTAATAGCGACAGTCATTGACGCAGTAGCTTCTTTACCAGAAAGATTGGAAATATCGTAACATTCAATTCTTTCAGGAAATTCTTGTAAAACAGGAATATACTTTAAAAGATTATCCAAGGAGGTACTAATAATATCTTCAGCAAGTAGGGGGTTTTCAGCAATCATGTCTATCTTTTTTGAATTGATAGTTAAATATTCAAATTTTTTGATTATGTCTCTTAAGTAGGCAGCTCTCTCATAATTCTCAAGTTTTGATTCCTTCATCATTTCTTTTTGAACATCAATTATAATTTTTCTAAAATTTCCATCTAAAAACTTTTTAACTTTTAAAATATCAGATTGATATTCCCTAGAACTAATCCCTGAGGTGCAAGGTGCCTGGCAAAGCCCTAAATGACCATATAAACAAGGCTTTCCCATTTTTCGATAATTATTAAATTTTGATTTTGTGCAATCTCGAAAAGGAATAATTTTTCTTAAAGTTCTTAAAACGTATTTAGCTACCTCAGCTCGTGGGTAGGGACCAAAATATACGTCTGATTCTTTCAAATCTGTTTTTCTGGCAGAAATAACTTGCGGAAAATTATACTCCGCCCCGTCTCTTTTTACTAAGTCGTTTCTAACTACAATATACAGAAAAGATTTGTCGTCTTTAAGAAGAATATTATATTTGGGTTGAAATTTTTTAACTAATTTTTCTTCTAATATTAAAGCTTCAAGTTCAGTAGAAACTTCAATATACTCCATGTCATTAATGTTATCCACTAACGCCTGAGTTTTTGTATCTCTATCTAAGTTGATTCTAAAGTAAGACTTAATCCTATTTTTCAAGTTTTTTGCTTTACCAACATAAATCACATCCCCTTCAGAATTTATAAATTTGTAAACTCCGGGAACTGTAGGTAAGTTCTTTAATTTGCTGTCAAGATTTGAAGAAATCATAATAAAATTGTATCATTTGAGCATGTTAAAAAAATTTCTGCCAGTATTTTTCACCTTTCTATCATTTTTAGCTGTACCTAATAATATAGCTAAAGCAATTAATGAGGAATTTTTAATTGATTTAAATATCTCTTATAAATACAACCAAGAGGGCTATTTTGAGGTTGAAAAAAACTTTGGAATTATTAACCTACAAAATGACCTAGCAATCACTTCATTTACTCAAAATTTAGAGGAATATAACTATTATGACCTTGAAGCAAGAGATGTAAACGGCCCCTTAGAATTTAAAGAAATAGACGAAGAGGATAACAAAAAAGTGACAGTTAGTTTAAGAGGTGTCAAGATTGGTAAAAATCAAATCAATAAATTTACAATCAAATATAAAAGCAGGGATTTAATACAAAGGAACGGAAACATCTTAAATATTAATTTGCCTAAAATTCCTAAAAATAATATCCAAAATCTAAAAATTAACTTAATCATTCCAGAAAATTCAGGAAAAATCATCTATGTTTCACCAAACCCCACTAAACAAGAAATAAAAAATCAAAATTATAATTTTGAATTTGAAGGTGAAACAATCTTGGATAAAGCAATTTCTGCTACTTTTGGGGAATACCAATTAACAAATTTTAATATTAAATACGATTTAAAAAATGACTCAAAGTGGTTTCAAACACAAGAAATTGCCTTAGTTCCAGATATTAATAAGAGACAAGAAGTGCGAATCGAAAGCTTAGAGCCTAAACCCCTGGATTTATACGAGGATGAAGATGGGAATTATTTAGCTAAATACAGACTTAACCCCTCATCAAATCTAGAAGTGACATTAAAAGGCTCAGTTAGAACATATGGGATTCAAATTGACCCAGAAAAAGGAGGGGGTTTTGAAAATATTAATAAGGAATTGATTAAAAAATATACCAAAGAAGATAGGTATTGGGAGACTAATTCAGGAGAAATCAAAGAAATTGCGCAAAGATTAAAAGACTCAGATAAAAATGTTTCTTTAAATGCTCAGAAAGTTTATAAATTCTTAATCGAAAACTATAAATATGATTTTGAAATCTTAAAAAAATCATCTATCGAAAGGTATGGGGCGCTAACAACAATTAAAAGAGAGGCCAAAATAGGCTGCATGGAATTTACTGACGCCTTTATAGCTATCTCAAGAAGTATGGGAATTCCTGCAAGAGAAATAAATGGGTATGCTTACTCCAAAGATCCTGAGAAAAATCCAATTAACATCAGTATTAATGAGGGCGATAGACTTCACGCATGGCCTGAGTTCTATGATCCAAACTTCGGATGGGTGCAAATTGATCCAACATGGGGAAATACCTCAAATATAGATTACTTTACCAAACTAGACTTAAACCATATTAGTTTAGTAGTTAAAGGTGTAGATTCAACCTATCCTCTTCCTGCAGGATTTTATAAAAACGATTCAAATAAAAAATATTTAGAATTCGACTTTCCAGATAACCCAGAAACATTAGCTTATACAAAAGATTATAGTGCTCAAAAAGTTTTTAGTTTTAATTTTGTCAGCTTACTTCAAGGAGTTGAACCAATTAAAATTACCAATAATGGAAACTCAACTTTATTTAACATCAATTCAGAAAGGGTGCTCCCCGGACAAAGTAAAGTTGTTTTTGTGAAAAAAGGAGAAGTAATTAGTTTTGAAGACTTTGGAGGAAATAAAAACGAGATTAAAGTACTTAATCCTTTCTCTACCAGTATATTAATTACAATTTATATATTCTTCTTAGGGCTTCTGCTGTATGTGATTCTTTATGTTTTAGTAACTCAGGCAAAGTACCTTCGAAAATTTTTTGACCACCGTTTTTTCCGCCTTCTGGGCCGAGGTCGACGATAAAATCAGAGTTTAAAACAATATCCAAATTGTGCTCAATAACAAGAACTGTATTTCCAACTGCAACTAATCTTTTCATCACAGAAATTAAATTTTCTAAGTCTGCAAAATGAAGACCAGTTGTTGGCTCATCTAATATATAAAGAGTTCTACCAGTGGATCTTTTTGATAGTTCAGTTGCCAGCTTAACCCTTTGAGCTTCTCCTCCAGATAGTGTAGGCGCGCTTTGACCAAGTTTAATGTAACCTAAGCCAACTTCTTGAAGTGTTAATAACTTTTTATAAATTCCAGGAATATTTCTAAAGAACCCAACAGCTTCATCAACATTCATAGCAAGCACATCAGCAATATTCTTTCCTTTGTATAGAATCTCTAAAGCTTCTCTGTTATACCTTTTACCCTCACACACTTCACAATTTACATACACATCAGGCATAAACTGCATTTCAATCTTTACCTGACCTTCTCCAAAGCAAGCTTCACATCTTCCACCTTTAACGTTGAATGAAAATCTTCCTGGAGCGTATCCTCTAATTTTTGAATCTTCTGTTTGGGAAAATAAATCTCTAATTTCATCAAATACTTTTGTATAAGTTGCAGGATTTGATTTTGGAGTTCTTCCGATTGGGTTTTGATCGATTGCAATAACTTTATCTAAATGCTCACATCCAAATAAACCATCATTCTTTTCTGGTTTTTCTTCATTCTTTAACCCAAAATAGTGCCTTAATTCTTTTAAGAAGGTGTCCATAATTAACGTAGACTTACCCGAACCAGACACTCCAGTAATCGAAATTAATTTCCCTAAAGGAACAGTTAAGTCAACACCTTTAAGATTTCTGCCGGTAGCGTTTTTAAGAAGCAGATATTCCCCTTCCCATTTCTTTTTATTTCCTTTATCTTCTTCAGGTATATAAAAACCTTTATGACCTACTTTTAATTTACCAGAAAGATACTTACCAGTTATGGATTTATTATCTTTCATAATCTCTTCAGGAGATCCTTGAGCAATCACATTTCCGCCAAATTCACCAGCGCCAGGGCCAAAATCTACAATGTAATCAGACTCAAGCATGGTTTCATTATCATGCTCAACCACAATTAAAGTATTTCCAAGGTCCCTTAAGTGATGAAGAGTTTTAATTAACTTTGACTGATCTCTTGGATGTAGTCCAATTGAAGGCTCATCTAAAACATACAGAACTCCAGAAAGTCCTGAGCCTATTTGAGAGGCAAGTCTAATTCTTTGAGCTTCTCCACCAGATAATTGAGCGGAAGATCTATCTAGTGAAAGGTAAGTTAACCCCACATCAATTAAGAATTTAACTCTAAAACTGATTTCTTTTAAGATAGGGTCGGAGATCTTTTTTTCTCTTTCATTAAATGTAACCTCAATTGAAGAGTTCCATTTTTGAAATTCATCGATAGAGAGAGCACAAACTTCAGAAATATTCTTTTTTGAAATAACAACAGACAAAGCTTCGGTATTTAGTCTTGCTCCATGACACACAGAACAAGAAACATTAATTAAATATTTCTCAATTTCTTCTTTTTGGTTATCAGATTTTGTTTCCTTATATTTTCTAAGTAAGTATCTTAAAACACCTTCGTAACTTGCTTCATACTCTGAAGTTTTACCTTCCTGGTTTCTATATTTAATTTTAAATTTCTTCTCTTCTTCAAAACCATTTAAAATAATATTTATTTCATTTTTAGTTAACTCCGCAATCGGTTTTCTCATGGAAATTTTGTTCTCTAAACAAACAGCTTCTAAAACTTTCATAATCCAAGAATCATACTCAAAATACCTTCCCCAAGGCATAATCCCACCTTCAGCAATGGATAAATTTGGATTTAAAACCGTTTCTTCATCAACAATCTGCTCAATTCCTAATCCGTCACATTTCTTACATGCCCCAAAGGGTGAGTTGAATGAAAAAGATCTTGGCTCAATTTCTGGTAGGGAAAGTAGACATTTTGCACAAGCAAAATTTTCTGAGTAAAGGGAATCTGTCATTTCTGAAGGATTTTCAGGATATTCATAAGAGTCATCTTCAATGATAGAGAGAATGGCTGTTCCATTTGACATCTTAAGGGCTGTTTCAATGTTTTGAATCAAGCTTGAATCAAATTCTTTTTTTGCATCAGCTAAGTTGTCAGTCAAACTTGAATAAGTACCTCTATAAACAACAGCCTCAATAGTGTGTTTATTATTCTTTAAGAGGGAAATTTCTTCATTTAAATCTCGTACTTTTGAGTCTATCCTAGCTCTAACAATTCCCTGCTTTCTTAAATTCTCAAATAATGATTGATATTCACCTTTTTTTTCTTTAATCAAAGGTGAAAGGATCATAAATCTAACACCTCTAGCAGATTTAAAGTTTTTATCGGTTATGAGAGACTCTTTAACAATTTGAAAAACTTGGTCAATGGATAATCTAGTAATCTCAGTACCACAATTTGGACAATGCGGGTGGCCTACTCTAGCAAAAAGAAGTCTTAAATAATCATAAATTTCGGTGATGGTTCCAACAGTAGACCTTGGATTTCTGGAGGTTGTTTTTTGATCAATAGCAATAGATGGAGATAAACCTTCAATGCTTTCAACATCTGGCTTTTCCATCACCCCTAAAAATTGTCTAGCATAAGCCGATAAACTCTCTACATACCTTCTCTGACCTTCAGCAAAAATTGTATCCATAGCCATAGAGGATTTTCCAGATCCAGACACTCCTGTAAAGACAACCATCTTATATTTAGGAATTTCTAAACTGACATTTTTTAAATTATGGTGTTTGGCGTTCTTAACGCTAATTTTATCCATTGTTTAATTATACTATTTTTAAGAGAAAATTCTTGAGACTCTTTCGTTAAAAGTTTGGGAGTTGTGCAAGTAACTTAGAATATTAACGGTTGTTTCTACGTCAGATTCTAAGGATCCAAGTACCCCAATATTAAGATTAGAGAACGGAAGTCTAATAGTCACTAAAAGAGAGTCTTCGATTTGAAATTTATCTATTTCGGGAGAAACTTTGACATTAAAGTCATGAGAATTCGATTTTTGACTAATTAGGGAGTAAAGCTTCTTATTTTCAATCTCTTTTAAGGAATGTCTAAACAAATTTAGCTTGTTATAGGTTGTAAAATCAGAATTAGAGTCATTTCCTGAATAAAACAGGTGATTTTTTGAAACAATAAACACACAAAAACCAGTCAATTTTGACAAGTAATTTAAAAACTTCTTGATATCTTTAATATTGATAAGAGATCTTTCAAAATTATTGATTTTAAGTTTATTGTTTAAATCTAGCTCTGATTTGTTTATGACGTACTTATCTAAGTAATCATAGACATCTTGATTTTCGATTTTTCGGATATTTCTTTTTAATAGTAAACTAAGCTTCCTTTTGTCCATAAAGTGGTGTGGCAGGAAGATATGATTTATTTTATATAAAAACGCCGGATTATCAAGTGGTTACAAGAATAACCCATAGTTCACGAACCAGATTGTGTAAATCAGAAGGAATAAAATTGAGCAAAATAATAATATTAATTCTAATTTTGAATACTTTGAGAAAAATTTAAACATTAAATATTTAATATCTTCTTAATCTTTTTGACCTCGTCTCTAATTGCAGCTGCTTTTTCAAAATTTAACATTTCTGCTTCATACCTCATTTCTTCTGAAAGTTTTTTAAGTTCTTTTTCTAAATCTTTAGGAGGAAGAGATTCATAATTTAAGGACTTAATTCTTTTACCGGATTTTTTCTCTTTCTCCTCAATCAATTCATCAATTAATTTTTGTCTGATTGGTTTTTCAATCTTTGTTGGGGTAATGTTGTGTTTTTTATTATATTCTTCTTGAATAATTCTTCTTCTATCAACTTCATCAATTGCTGCTTGCATGCTTTTAGTAATTCTATCTGCGTACATAACCACCTCACCGTGAACATGCCTTGCTGCTCTTCCCATGGTCTGAATTAGGGCGGATCTAGACCTTAAAAAGCCTTCTTTATCTGCATCTAAAATTGCCACTAATGTTACCTCAGGTAAATCTAAACCTTCTCTCAACAAATTAATTCCAATTAGAACATCATAATTTCCTCTTCGAAGGTCATCCAAAATATTAGTTCTCTCTAATGTATCAATATCTGAGTGAAGATATGCAGCTTTAATTTTTCTATCAATAAAATAATTTGAAAGTTCTTCAGCCATTCTTTTAGTCATTGTTGTAACTAAAGTTCTTTCACCTTTTTCTACTCTGGTATTTATTTTTTCAATCAAGTCATTAACTTGATTCTCAGTTGGCAAGATTTCTATTTTCGGATCAATAATTCCTGTAGGTCTAATTATCTGTTCTGCTACCTTACCTTCACTAAAACTTATTTCGTCATCTGAAGGTGTTGCGGATACAAAAAGAGTTTGACCAGTTCTTTCTAAAAACTCCATAAAGTTTAACGGCCTGTTATCCAAAGCCGAAGGAAGTCTAAACCCATAGTCTACAAGAGTAGATTTTCTAGCTCTATCCCCGTTATACATTCCTCTTACTTGCGGTAGGGTAATGTGAGATTCATCTATAATTAAAAGATAATCTTTTGGAAAATAGTCTAGTAAAGAATAAGGAGCATCCCCTTCTTTTCTACCGTCAAAGTATCTAGAATAGTTTTCAATTCCTTTACAAAAACCTATTTCTTTAATCATCTCTAAGTCGTAGTTAGTTCTTTGCTCAATTCTGTAAGCTGCTAAGTCTTGGCCTGCAGCTTTTAGTACCCTGACCCTGCTTTCCATATCTTTTCTAATCTGCTCCATAGCTTCATCTTTGGAGCTTTCCGGAGCAATATAGTGTTTTGCAGGAAATATCTCAATATATTCAACCAGATATTCACCCATACTGTTTTTTATAGCTGTTCCATTCATATGATCAAAATAATATATTTTTTCAACTTTTTCGTTAAATATTTCTACTCTGACTGGAGTATCAGAATAAGCTGGAAATATATCTAAAACCTCACCTTTTAGCCTGTAGGTACCTCTTTTAAAGTCTAAATCGTTTCTTTGGTATTGGGTTTGATTTAATCTCATCAGCAAGTCTTGAAGTCTGAGCTTCATTCCTCTTTTAATCTCAATAGAACAATCCGAATATTGCTTCGGTGAACCTAGTGAATAGATACAAGAAACGGAAGAAACTACTATTACATCCTGCCTAGTCATTAAAGAAGTAGTTGTGGATAGTCTTAATCTATCAATTTCATCATTTATCTGGGAATCTTTCTCTATATAAGTATCTGTGGAAGGAAGATAACTTTCTGGCTGGTAGTAATCGTAATATGAAACGAAATATTCAACAGCATTTTTAGGAAAGAAGTCTCTGAATTCCTGAAATAACTGAGCCGCTAAAGTTTTATTGTGGGAAATAATTAGAGTTGGCCTATTTAGATTTTTGATTAAATTTGCCATGGTGAAAGTTTTACCAGAACCAGTCACACCAAGCAGAGTCTGATACTTTCCGCCGGAAGATATATAAGCTGTTAATTTTTCAATAGCCGCAGGTTGATCTCCTGTAGGCACAAATTTTGATTCTAATTCAAACATACTTCTATTTTAACATCAGAAAGTTATTGACACTTTTGGTAAATATTCGGTATATTTAATTTAACAAAGAAAACCCGTAAATATTTTCGAAAGGAACAAAATGTCACCTGTCACTCTCTATAAAAGACAAAAAGAAATTGTCGAGTTCATTTCTCAGTATATACAAAAAAACAATACATCCCCTACTCTTCAAGAGATTGCTAGTGCAATGGGGCTATCATCTTTAGCTACAGTTCATGAACATATTAATACGCTAGTCAAAAAAGGGATTTTAAGAAAATACGATGGTTCAGTTAGAGGTCTAGAAATTGTTTCCGAAAATTTCGAAAGTAACATGAGTGGAATCGAATTACCACTTATAGGATTTATCGCAGCCGGAAAACCGATAGATGCTATAGAGCATACATACGAAACAGTTACTGTTTCTCCAGACATGGTATCAAGTATTAAAAGATGTTTTGTTCTCCAAGTTAAAGGAGATTCGATGATTGACGAAGGAATCTTTAATGGAGATTACGTAGTTATTCAAAAACAGGATACTGCAGAAAATGGTGACATAGTGGTAGCCCTACTAGATAACGGATTTGCAACTCTTAAAACATACATTAGGGAAAAGGATGGAAGAATCAGGCTTCAACCAGCCAACCCCAAAATGGATCCAATCTATACAACCGAAGATAATTTAATAATCCAAGGAAAAGTAACTGGAGTAATTAGAAAATATAGATAGAATAAATATATGAATTTAGAACCTTACTATCAAAAATATACACAAGAAGTTGTTGATAAAGCTATAGAAAAATTAAATTATAAAGAAGTCACTAACATGCCTAAGGATGAAAGTCCCGAATACCCTATTCTGTATATTTTTAGACATGGACAATCAGTAGATAATGAAGAAATGATTTTTTCAGGTTGGAGAGACTCAAAACTTACTCAAAAAGGAATAGACCAGGCACTCTCCCTTGCTGAAATTCTAAAAACAAAAAAAATAGATATTCTATACGCTTCTACGCAAGTAAGGGCAATTGATACTATGAAATACGCAATCTCACTTAATGAACATGCAAAAAATCTTGAAATTCATACTGACGAAAGATTAAGAGAAAGATCCTATGGAGATTTGCAAGGAACATCAAAACTAGAACTATTTTTAACAGATGAAGTTCTTTGTAACGAGTACAGAAGGTCTTATTTTAAAAAAGCTAATAATGGTGAAAGTCTTGAAGAGGTCGTTAAAAGAGTTGAAGAATTTATTAAAGAATTAATTCCAATGATGAAAGAGAAACACATAAATGTTGCCATTTCATGTCACGGTAATTCAATCAGAGGTTTTAGAAAATACTTTGAGAACCTAAGTCCTGATGAGGTGTCTAAATTAGAAACCCCTCTTGGCTCAGACTACCTAGCCTACACTATCAAGTAACCTATAATGTGATATAATACATTTTCCTAGATTAGGAGGTAAGTGATGAAAGAGATACAAGTTCTCTGTAGAGTGACTGGAAAGTCCGGTTACTTTACTTTCAATCTTGCGGAAAGAAAGCTCCGCGAGATGCTTCGAGATGGGGCCTACGAAACCCAGAAGGGTTTCATGATCAACATTTACAGATGTCCCCTTTGTGGGTATTTTCATGTTGGAAACAACATGAAAAAAGGGAAAGTAAAAAAAAGGGATTTTAATGACGGCGAGTGGGATGAATAGTTAAAAACTATACATACCACTCGCCGATTTACTATTTAAAAACTACATACTTCTAATTTCGTAAAAAATGTCCAAAATTCTATTATATTTAGCTACTCTTTCTCCCCTAGCTGGAGCTCCAGATTTGATAAATTCGGAACCAACTCCGACCGCTAAATCAGAGATAAAACTATCTTCAGCAACGTCCCCACTTCTATGAGAAATGACAGTCATCAGTTTATTCTTTTTAGCTAGTCTAATAAAATTTAAAGTTTCTGTTAAAGTTCCAATCTGGTTTGGTTTTACAATTACAGAATTTATTAAACCCATTCTAATTGCTGAATCTAGATATTTAGAATTAGTTACCACTAGGTCATCACCGCTTATTAATATCTTTTCCTGAAGGTCAGTTGTTTTCTGCCAATTTTTGATATCAGTCTCTTCAAAAGGATCCTCTAAATAAATGATTGGGTATTTCTCAAGCAAAGCCTCATAAAAAGCTTTAAGCTTTGGACCGTCTAATTTCAAATCAGATTCGTTAATAAAGTATTTTCCATCATGAAAAAATGAACCAGAGGCCACATCACTTCCAAAATAAACTTCTTTACCAACTTTAAAATTTTTCTGACTAGCAGCTTTTAGAAGCTCGAAAGCTTTAGGAATATTTAATCCTTGAGGAGCAAAACCTCCTTCATCTCCAATTGCAGTAGACATTCCGTCTTGAAGTAAGATTTTTTTTAAATCTTGATAGATTGTAACTCCCATATCATAGGCTTCTTCGAAATTATATTTCTTAGAAGGGATAACCATAAATTCTTGGAAGGATAAATTATTAGCAGCATGAACCCCACCATTTAGAATATTAAAAATTGGAGTTGGGAAATTATTCTCTTCAACAATCATTTTGTGAAAGTTTTTTGAGTCATCATAAATTTGAGATATATAAAAATATAAAGGAATACCTTTAGTAATACTGCAAGCTCTGGCACAAGCTAGAGAAACAGAAAGAATTGAATTTCCCCCTAAGTTTCTTTTGTTAGAAGTACCATCCATAGTCAACATTAAATTATCAATTTTTTCTTGATTATCTATTTCTTCATCAATTAGTAAGTCTTTAATAGCTGTGTTAACCATCTCTAAAGCTTTATTTACTGGAAAGCTCATGGCTTCATTTTTTCCTTTTGAAGCTCCTTCAGGAACAGCAGCAGTAGCTTCAATGCCATTATCTAAAGTAACTTTAGTTTGTATTGTGTAATTCCCTCGTGAATTGACTATTTTGTGAGCTGAAATATCTAAAATCTTAGGCATACTATTTTTTAACAATCTTCTTTAACTTATCTAACTTTTTTTCAGGAGTTTTATTTATACTGATTGAGAGAATTTTTCTCTTCTCTTCTATGTTTGAATATTTTCTTGCATTAATCAATACCTTTTTTTCTGCGTTATAAACAATCTCCCTTGTCTTCTCAATCACATCCGGATTAACTGAAACAGAAGTGACACCCCAAGTTACTAGTTTCTCAACTAATTCAGAGTATTCAGACGGAGCTTGTCCGCAAATTGAACAAGTTATTTCGTGTTCGGCACATGTTCTAACAATTTTCTCAAGTGCCCATAGAACAGCAGGATTATTTTCATCATATACATTAGCTACCTTATAATTATCTCTATCAACACCCATAATTAACATGGTTAAGTCGTTGGAACCGATAGAGACGCCATCAATTCCTTCTTTGATAAAGTCTTCCAATAAAATAACAGTTGAAGGGACTTCAACCATAATCCATAATTTAAAAGTTCCACTTCTTCTAAGACCTGCTTCAGATAAAATTAATTTAATTTGCTGCAACTCCTCAACTGTTCTAATAAAAGGAATCATTAAATGAATATTCTTAAAACCTTTTTTATTTCGAACTAATTTTAATGCTTCGATTTCTAATTTAAACACTTCGGGATTTTCAATATATCTAGAAGCTCCTCTAAACCCTATCATTGGATTTGGCTCATCTTGTTCAAATTTTTCTCCACCTCTCAGATTTTTATATTCATTGGCTTTAAAATCAGTTGCTCTGTAGATAACAGGTCTTGGAGAGAAGCTTTCGGCAAATTGAAGCATTCCTGCAGCTAATTTTTCAACAAACTTATCTGACTCACCATCCTCGATATATTTTCTAGGATGAGTTCCCATCTCAGCAATCATAAATTCAGCTCTTAGTAGTCCAACACCATCAACTTCCCTTATAGCATTCTTTTGCGCTAATTCCGGCTCACCTAAATTTACATAAACATGTGTAGCAGTTTTTAAATGTTGAGATTTAATAGGCTCTTTCTTTTCTTTTACATTAGAAAGTACGTTACCCTCATAAATGAAACCGTTGGACCCATCGACTGTAATTTCTTCACCAGGTTTTAAGATCTCAAGGACCATCTCACAACCAACAACTGCTGGAACACCTAGTTCTCTTGACACAATAGCAGCATGAGAAGTTCTACCACCCTTTTCGGTAACAATAGCTGCAGCTTTCTTCATAGCAGGAACAAAGTCCGGATTAGTCATTTCAGTTACCAAAATCTCGCCTTGCTCAATCTTTCCAATATCTTTGGCAGATTTTAGTATTCTTACTCTTCCGTGAGCTACTCCAGGTGAAGCAGCTAAACCTTTTAATAAAACTTTAGAAGAAATTTTTACCTCACCTAATTTTTTATAATTTGCTGTATTTTTAATTGTGGTAACAGGTCTTGATTGAACAATATATAAGTTATTTTTTTCGTAACTCCATTCTATGTCTTGTGGTTTTCCGTAATGATCCTCAATCTTTCTTCCGAGTTCGGCTAATTTAGAAATGAAAGCATCATCTAATTTTTGATGGTTGGAGAAAACATTAGATACTTCAACATTTCCTTTTTCGGTTAACATTGTTTTTTGTAAAATTACTTTTTTGCTTAAAATTTTTAAATCTTTTTTGTTAACAAAATATTGATCTGGTGTAATTTCACCACTTACTATTGGTTGACCCAAACCATAAGCTGCCTCAATTGAAATTTCTTCAGCGTTATTTGTTAAAGGGTTAACTGTAAACATGATTCCTGAAACTTCAGATTGAACCATCAGTTGAATTGGAACTGCAATTCCTACTTTTAAATGGGAGAAGCCTTTTTCTGTTCTGTAAAAAATAGCTCTAGGTTCAAATAAAGAAGCGAAACACTGTAAAACATGGTTAACAACTTCTTTGTAACCTACAATATTCAAGTATGTTTCTTGCTGACCCGCAAAAGATGCGTCTGGCAAGTCTTCGGCAGTTGCACTTGATCTGACTGCAACTTTTTTATCAAATTCACCGCAAAGATGGTGATAGGAATCTTTAATTTCTGTAACTAATGATTCAGGTAAATGAGCTGTTAAAAAAGCATGTTGAATTCTCTTAGAAACTTCGAATAGTTCTTTAGAATTTGAAACATTTAAGCCTGCTAATTCTGTTCTAATTTTATGAGCAATTGATGTTTTATTAATAAAATCAAAATAAGCCGTTGAGGTCACTACAAATCCATTAGGTACGGGAATGCCTGAATTGTACATTTCCCCAAGGTTTGCACCTTTTCCTCCAACTAATAAAAGATCGTTTTTATTAATGTCTTTAAACCATAGAACATTTCGAGCAGATTTATTCATACTTCTATTATTTAATAAAAATGAAAATTATACAACTGGAAGAATAATTCTAAAAATTGTTCCAGCTGGTTTATTATCCAAAATTTTGACATCTCCCTTATGTGCAGTAATTATTCCTTTAGCAACAATTAACCCAAGACCGGTCCCCTTTGATTTATTTTTAATTGAATTCTCAAGTTGAACAAATTTGTTAAATAATTTATTTTTTGTTTCATCCGGAATTCCTTGGCCTGTGTCTGCAAAATCAAGCACTATATTTCCATCTTCTAATTTAGTTGAGATCTTAATCGAACCCTCTTTAGTATATTTAATAGCATTTGACATAAAATTATTTATGACTGAAGTGAATTTTCCAGTATCAATTGACATCTCTTGGACATTTTTATCAAACTCTTTTTCTAGCTTAAGCCCTTTATCGTTAATTTGGGATTCAAAGAAAGTCACTTTCTCATCAATAAATTTATTAAATGAGACAACTTCTTTCATAAGTTGAATTTTGTTCATTTCAATCTTGGAAGTATCAAGAAGATCAGACACCAGACCAAGAAGGCCTTCCGCAGAACTTATAATACCTTTCAACATCTCTTTAATTTTAGATTCTTTTAATTCTGAAAATCTATTAATGATTAAATCTGATGAAGATTTAATTACAGTTAGAGGAGCTCTAAGTTCGTGAATTAACATAGCTGTAAACTCTTGTTTAATTTGTTCATTTTTATAATCAGTGGAAGCTTCTTGAAATAATATAGAGGCACCCTCAACCTTGCCGTTTTTAACTACCGGAAAAATATCAACGTCATAGATGTGGCCAAAAATATTGATATGTTTAAAATTTTTGGCCACATTATTTAAAAACACGTCCTGCAAAGTTCTTTCTATATCAAGAGCTCCTGGAACATCGGCCACAAAGTCTAAAATATTAAAATCTTTTGGAGATGATAATTTAAACAAAGTTTCAAATGAAGGATTAAGATAAATAAGTTCAAAGTTCTTACCCAACATGCAGACTGGAGAAATCATCGAATTAATAAGATCCTCAAAATTATTTTTATCTTCTTTTAACTCCTCTTCAAACCTAGATAAACCCTCGTATTTAGATCTAATACCCTCAAATAGCTCAATAACCTGTATTTCAGGAAGGGAAAGATAATTTTTTGAACCAAAACTAAACATCCCAATCAAGACATCATTTATCAAAATAGGGACATGAATAAAATCAGTTAAAACTTTTTTCTGTTTATTATCCAAATTTCCCTCATTAATCACATTAAATTTCTTATTCTCAAACTTTCTTTCCACACCAGATTCCATAATTGAAATAAGTAACTTATTTTTTACATCATCTAAAAACAAATCTGGAACCGCTTCATTTATACTATTTTTAAATAACGGCTCATTTAAGTTAATAAATAGGTAAGAGCAAACACTAAAGTTGTACTTCTTACAAACTGCAGATAAAATAGCATCTGCTAATTTTTGAGGATTATTTTCAAACGGAAGCTCATCCAAAAAGTTTTTAATTCTCGAGGAAACTTGTTTTTTATTAGCTTCTTGTAAAACACGAATATAAACTGAAAGGGAAACTGTAGTAACTAGTAATGAAATCTCAAGGTAACTTAAAGAAAAATTCATAATTTGTGCAGATATATCCATTATTTAAGATCTTTCTTGGTATCGTAGTCACTTAAAAACTTCTTTATTACATTCTTCTTTACAAACTTACCGGTAAATTTTTCCATTAAGTTTATAAACTCACTTAATGTATTATAGTCATCCTGAATATTAGTAACAGAACCCCTAGTATTTAGTTTTAATTTGGAAACTTGATTAGCAAAAGTTACAACTGGAAGTAACCCCACAATAGAAATGTATTTATCAATAATTTTTTGAGCTAATTCTTTATTGTTGTTCATTGGCAGATTTTAAAACTTGTTCAATTCTCTGCCCAACGTCTGAAGGAGTTACGTTGTATTTTTTTAGATAGTCTAAAGCTCCTAACTCTAAACTTCTTCTTATATTTTCTTCATCACCATAGTTAGTAAGCATAATTACAGGCAGAGTTTTAAACTTATCATTATTTCTAACTTCTTCCAAAATATCAATTCCATTTTTATTTGGAAGCATTATATCTAGTAAGATTAAATCAGGATTTTCTTTTTCTACTGCTGCTACAGCTTTCCCACCATCAATTACACTAACAACACTAAATTTTCTAAGTTCTAATTCAGTTTGATAGTTACTTAATAAATTTTGGTCGTCTTCGATGATTAATATTTTCTTCATAAATTAATAATATATGAAGATTTATTTTTTGCAATATTTCAATTTTCAAAAATTAAGTTTAAAATTAAACAATGGACAAAAAATGGTCAATAATTTTAATTTGTTTATTTGTTGCTTTAGGAGGACTTACCTCTTATATAATTTTTATTGATAACCCAGATGGTACAAAAAAACCTGCATCACAAATAGTAAGTGAGGTAATAGAAAAAACAACGAAACCTGTAAATAAAGGTGATAACTCTTTTTTTGCAGACAAAGAAGTTATTAATATCTTACTAATTGGAAAAGATATTGGGGCAGAAAGAAGATCAAAAGGTCAAACAGGTTACAATACAGATATTTTAATTTTACTATCAATTAACCCTAAGAAAAACAAGGCATTACTGACATCATTCCCTAGAGACATTTGGCAGAACAATTCTAAGATTAATGGAATTCTTGTCACTCAAGGTATGGACTCACTTCTTGACGCAATGAGCAAAATCTCAGGACAAAAAGTAGATAAATATATTGCTATAGATTTTGATGGCATCAGATGGTTGGTAAATCAATTCAAAGGTGTACCTGTAGAGGTAGAAACAAGTTTTGTTGATAACACATTTCCAAACAACTCAGATACGGCTGTAACAACTGTTAGTTTTAATAAAGGAACAGAGGTTATGGATGGTGAGAGAGCTTTAACATTTGCAAGGTCTAGAAAAGGAAACAACGGAGAGGGTTCGGATCTTAAAAGAGCTAAAAGGCAACATCAAATTCTAAAAGGGATGGTGACAGCTGTTGAAAAAGAAGATTCTAATTTCTACCCATTTAACATCGAAGATTTCTACAATAAAGTGGTCAAAAACTTAGAAACAAATGTATCTTTAGATGATGCCTATTATGTATTTTCATTCTATAAAAATATAAAGGACTATCAAATTCAAAGTTTAGTTTTGGATGATAGGTACATCTACCACCCTGAAAACGCTTCTCCTTATGGCGGAGCTTGGGTCTTTATTGCTAAAGATGCAGGATTTAAATCTTTACATAAAGATATAAGTGACTTCTTATTCAAAGACGTAAATCCTCTAAATACTCAATAATTAATTTATTATTTTTAAAGTACATACCAACTGAATCTACTTGGTAGTTTTTTATTTTTGAAAATTTTTTAAGATAAGCAATACTAAAATATATTTTTCTGAGCTTAGAGGTATTAATCTTTTCTACAGGTGAAATTTTTCCTAATCTAGATAAAAATTTCACCTCAATAAACCTAATTTTGTGATTGAAAATTGAGATAATATCAATCTCGCCGTAAGGGGAGTAAAAGTTTCGGACTACCAATTCATGACCTAATTTTTTTAGATATTTAGCAGCTTGTGATTCAAAGTATCTTCCTAAAGCAACATTCATGCAGATAGGTTAACAAATAAACGTAGCTTAAGAATCTCCTACCTCTATTAATAATAGAATTTACAAGTCTGTAGGAATATTTAAGAAGTTTGCTAAGTCTTCAGCTGTTTGCATCCATAAAGGGAGAGCTGTTTCTGCAGCATAAGTTGATGAAGAGGGTTCTTCAAGTCTAACTATCATAGAAAATTTTTTAGAGTTAGTTAGGTACCCAACAAAACTGGCATTTGTTTTATTTTCAACATATTTACCTTCTTTGAAAATCTGAGCAGTTCCTGTCTTACCAGAAATATTATAATTTTTGAGTGCAAAAAACTTACCTTCATTTTGAGCAGTAGATTTAGCTAAAATCGATTCCATTAGGTCATTTGTTCTTTTAGAAATCACCCTTCTTTCGGTAATTGTAGGGAACTCTACTTCATTTTTGTTTGGTTTAATTAATTTTTTAATTATTTTTGGCTTAATGTAATTACCATCATTAGCAAAGACGTTAAATGAGGAAAGAATCTGAAGATTAGTAGCTGTAAAACTTTGACCAAAAGAAGAGGAAGCAACGTCAAGATCGGCCCAAGCGTCTCCTGACTTCATAAGCCCTGCCTCCTCACCTTCCAAATCTATACCTGTTCTGTATGAATACCCAAATTTTTTTAAATAATCTTTTAAGTTCTTCTCACCTAACTTCATACCAATTTGAGCTGTAGCAATATTATTTGATTTTTGTAAAATTTGACTCAAGTTTAGTTCTCCCAAATGTTTCTTGTCCCAGTTATCAATATATTCATCAGAGTACATTGCAGGACCGTTATCAAAAAAAGTATCTTCAGGTTTAATAATATTTAAATCTAAAGCTGCAGAAATGGTCATCGGTTTAATGACACTTCCAGGCTCAAAGGTGTCTGAAATATTTTTATTTAAAACCTCAGGTTTGAAATTTTCGTTAATATCTAATTTCTCATTAAACGGATCGTACGGGTTAAAGTTAGGAAAATTGGCCATACCAAGAACTTCTCCAGTTTTAGGCTCCATCACAATAATTTGCCCAGATTTAGCACCATACTTTTCAACGCCTTCTTTAAGTTTTTTTTCAATAATATATTGAATACTTCTATTAATTGTAAGAACAATGTGATCCCCATCTATTGAGTCTGCCTGATCATAATTTCCAAAAAGAATAGTTTGGCCATCTGCACCTTTTTCATAAACTATTCTGCCTTCTCTTCCTTTTAATAAATTATTATTTTTTCCTTCAATACCGTAATACCCTTGATATTCATCAGTTTCAGACTTGGCTACAAAACCTAAAACATTTGCAGCCAAATGATCTTCCGGATAGTACCTTTTAATTTCTTTTTCAAAAGTAATTCCTGCATATTTAGTGGCTTCTATTTCATTTTTATCGGTATAAGACAGATTCTTTTTTATAATTTGGTAATAGCTATCAACGCTTATTAACGAATTATATTTAGTGATAAATTCATTTTTGTCGGTTTCGTTTTCAAAATCAATTGTTTTTAAAAACATTTCTAAATATTTTTCTTTTTCGGTGATTATTTTAGGATTAATAACTAAGTTATAAGTAATATTATTGGTAGCTAGTATCTTCCCATCACTAGAGAGAATGTCCCCCCTGGAATAATTAATTTTCTTTTCAGATACTTGTTGTCTGGAAGCTTGTTTTTTAAAAGATGAGTAGCTATAAACCTGGATGTAAAAAAGCTTAAAAACTAGAACAGAGAAAGCAACACTAAAAAAAATTAATAAATGATAGAGTGTTTTATTTCCTAAAGAATCTTTCATTAATCATTTTTTAGAGCAAGTTTATCGGTAGATACTATAACGCTATCTAGAATCTTAACGAAACCAAGTTTTTGTGCTCTATTTTCTATTTCAGATAGAGAGGATGCTTTTGAAAGTCTAAAATTTAAATCGGTCACTTCGTCATTTAGTGTTGATATTTTTGCCTCTAGATTTTTGAATTTATCTGAGCTGACAGTTAATGCAATGTTTGAATAAATATTTAAGATAATAAGCAATAAATATAAAGCTGCAGTGAATTTAAAGTAAAATTTTTTAGTTTCTCTTTTCAAATACATATAATTTAGAACTCCTTGATCTGCTATTTCTTAATACTTCTTCTTCAGTTGGTGTAAGATAAGTTCCTCCTACTAAAGTTACTTTAGGCTGAAAATCTCTGGCGAATTCTTTAACTATTTTGTCTTCCAAAGAATGGAAGGTAATAACTAGAATTCGACCACCAGGCAGTGTTAGATTTTCAGCCTTAGGTAGCGCTGATTTCAAATTCTCCAGCTCTTGATTCACAACAATTCTCAATGATTGGAAAACCTTAGTTGCAGGATTAATCCTTGAAACATGTCGTGAAGGAATTACTTTAGCTATAATTTTAACTAAATCAGAAGTTAAATTAATTTCCTTCAAAGCACGTTCTTTTACTATTGCTTCCGCAATTTTTCTTGCGTAAACCTCCTCCCCATAGGTTCTAAATACGTATTCAAGTTGGGTTTGACTTAGAGCTTTTAACAAATCCTTAGCTTTAATTCCTAAAGAAGTATCAATTCTCATGTCTAACTCCTCGTCCTTCTGAAATGAAACTCCTTTTTCATACCCTTCTAAATGAAAAGAAGAATAACCTAAATCAAACAAAAACCCATCTACTGGAGATTTGATTAACTCATCTAAATCTTTAAAGTTTCCTTTAAGAACTGAAAAATTACTTTCTAAATTTAATTCAGAAATTCTTTTTTTAGTTCTTTCAATTGAGCTATCGTTGTAGTCTAAACCTATAACGCTCGCTCCTTCTTTCAGAATTCCGATAGTGTGACCTCCATCACCAAGAGTACAATCGACAACTGTCTTACCTTTAACTGCTTTTAAATTTTGAATGACTTCGTTAAGAAGTACCGGTTCGTGGTAGTTCATAAATTTTTTAGGCAGTTAAGTTGTTCGACAACTTAGTAAAGTACTCATTCCAATTTTCGGTATTCCAAATTTCAATATGATCCCCAGCACCAATAACTGTAATATTTTTTGATAACTCAGCGTAACCTTGTAGGTTGCTTGGAAGAACAAGTCTTCCTTGAGAATCAAGCTTACAATCTGAAGCTGATGAAAACATATATCTTTTTAGATCCCTAGTTCTGGAATCAGTAATGGGATTATCAACTTGTTTTTGTGTCTCAAGCATCCAATCTGCTTTGTCATACACAAAAATACATTTCTCAAATCCTCTGGATAATACAATCTCATCCCCTAAAATCTGTTCCCTTAGTTTTTTTGGTAAAGCCAACCTTGAGCCGTCTGTTAAATTTGGTTGGTATTCTCCTAAAAACATTTTCATATTCACCATTTTTCACCTCTCTATACCATTTTTCACCATTTGACTAAATAAGTCAACACCCTAAATATCCCGAAAAGATAATATTTATCAAGTAAAAGAAAGTTGCACGCAAAAAAAGAAAATCACCATAAAGGTGATTTTCTTTTTCGTGAGATGGTAATAATTTTAATGTTAGCTAATTTAAGTAATTAATAATTTCAGAAATTTTAATTCTAATTTGATCTTTAGTATCTCTGGTTCTAATAGTAACAGTCTCATCCTCTAATGTTTGGTAATCAACAGTTACACAATAGGGTGTTCCGATCTCATCTTGAGATAAGTATCTTTTTCCAATGTTTCCTCTGGAATCAAAAGCTACCTGATAATTTTTTCTTAAAGTCTTATAAATTTCTGAAGCTTTTTCAACTAACTCTGGTTTATTTTTAACTAGCGGGAAAATAGCAATTTTATATGGTGAAATTTCTTTAGATAACTTTAAGATAGTTCTTTCTTCTTCTTTATCCTCTTCATAAGCGTCTGTTAAACAAGTAAGTAAAATTCTATTAATACCAAAAGTTGGTTCAATTACATGAGGAATAAACTTTTCATTTGTTTCTGAATCAGTAAATCTTAGATCTGTACCAGAGTGCTCCATGTGGTTTTTTAAGTCAAAGTCAGTTCTGTAAGCAAGTCCCGCAATTTCTTTAAATCCAAAAGGGAACTCGTATTCTAAATCCTCAGTTCTAGAAGAATAGTGACTTCTTTCATCTTCTTCATGAACTCTCCATCTTAATTTCTCTCTTCTGACACCAAGATTAACTACAAAATCTTCCATTTCTTTTTTCCAATATTCAAACATTTCGTTAATATCTGTTTTTTCAGGATTAAAAAAATATTCAAATTCTGCTAAGTTAAATTCTAATGTTCTGAAAACAAAGTTACCTAACGTAATTTCATTTCTAAAAGCTTTACCTTTTTGAGCAATACCAAAAGGAAGCTTAGGTCTCATGGTATCCAAGACATTTTTAAAGTTAACAAACATTCCTTGAGCAATTTCTCCTCTTAAATAAACTTTGTTTTGAGAAGAAGTTACAATACCAACATTAGTTTCAAATAATAAATTAAACTTTCTGACAGGAGTAAATGAATGGTTTCCGCATTTAGGGCAAGGGATTTTATCTCCGATAATAACTCTATCTAACTCTTCAGTTGTCTTACCTTCAACAGAGATTTTTTCATTTTTCTTTCCATAAAAATCTTCTATTAAATGATCTGCCCTAGTTCTAAGTTGGCAATTTCGACAATCAATTAAAACATCAGTAAAATTTTGAGTGTGTCCGCTGGATTCCCAGACTTTAGGGTTCATTAAGATTGATGAATCTAAACCATACATGTCGTCCCTGTTTCTTACATAAACATTCCACCATTTATCTAAAATGCTATTTAAGACTTCTACACCTAAAGGACCAAAGTCATAAGTATTAGCAAGTCCTCCGTAAATTTCAGAACCGGGAAAAATAAAACCTCTTCTTTTACATAAAGAGACTACTTTTGAAAAATCTGATTGTTTCTTATCCATTTATGTATTTTACCTTATTTACCAAAAAATTTAGTAGTTTTTGGGGTTTCTGGCAAGATTTGATTGATATAAGACTTTAAAACTTTATCAATTTCTGAAAAATCCATGCCATCCACCACCTTATAATTATTCAACATCATCAAGCTTTGAAGATGTGCTTTTGAGTAAAAATTGTAGGAAGAACTGCAATCCTCACACACCACCCCTCCTTTGTCATAATTAAAATTAAATCTTCGGCCCTCAGTAATTGCGGAAGAACAAAAGGAGCAGTCAAACAAATTTAACTCGTAGCCAGAAATTTTTAAAAATTGGTATTCAAAATAATTCTCAATTCGTGAATCTGAATAGGAAGTTTCTTCAAGTCTCATTAAGCACTTAATCAGCAACTCAAAAAGCTCATCATATTCAGAAGATTCGTTTAAATAAGATGAAACTAATTCAAGTAAATAAAGGGAGGTTTTTAACTTATTAAAGTCGGATTTAATATGTTTAAATGAATTTAATAAAGAGACCTCTGTAATAGTCTTTAACTCGTGTTCCCCGACTAATCCAACTTTAACTAAATTTAGAGAATCAAGAAGAGAGAGCCTTTTAGAAGAAAATTTCCGCACGCCTTTTGCTTTTGCGGAAATTTTCCCCAGGCCTCTGACAAAAATTGTATATATTTTGTCAGAGTCCTTAAAGTTTATGTTTCTTAATATTAAACCTTCAAAGTTACTAGATTCTCTAGCCATTAGTTGAGTTTAACATTGAGTTTGTAGTCAGAATCCATTTTAAGTTCGGTTGATTTCTGACCCATAATATCAAATGAATGTTTTTCAGCTCTAGTTCCAGATTGTTTTTGAACATATAAGTTATATTCACCGTTAGTAATTAACTTCTCAGGAATATAGTACTTAATTTCAATTTCTTTAGTTTCTTCAGGAGCAAGAGTCATAAATCCACCAAAATAAACTTTACCTCTTTCTTTATCTGTGTAATTTACCTCAACTTCGTTACCTTTAAGTGATACTAATTCTGCACCTTCTGGAAGGTAAAATCTAAACCAATCTTGGTATCTCTTCACAAAGTCGTTGTACTCAGCTGTTGGTCTTGGGTACGAGTATTTAACTTTAGTAGTTCTCACCCATTTATTATTTTCTTTAGCAAGTGTATGGGTAAATTCTCTATTAACAAACATGTTAGTTTTGTCTCCACCAAGATTGGTTGAAACAAAGTAAGAATAATCGCCAACGACAGGGTCAACAATTCTTCCACCATAACCATATTTCTCAATTAATTTCTGGGATGCAGGATCAGCTAAGAAGATAACAATTTGCTTTCTATTCATTAAATCAACACCCTTTTCGATAAGTTGAGGCCATAAGAAACTATCAGATTCAAATACATTTTTAAGCATTGACTCCATTAAGTCTCCAAGAACTTTTTTTCTTCCAACTTGTTGAGCTAAATTCAAAGAAGCAATTTTTTCAAGCTCTAAAACAACATTATCTTTGTTGAAAGTCACACCATTAACATTTACAGCTCCAGTAATATCGATAAATTCTTTAACGACCTCGGTATTAATTCCAATATAACCATTAATTGGCTTGTATTCTGCAGGGTTAACTCCAGCTGCTAATTTGTAATAAAGACCGAATTTATCTAACGCAGTTGGGAAGTCTGGGGAGATATTTGCGTCTCTAGCATACAGTCTTTCAACTTTCAAAAATCTTTTATAAGATTCGGGTGCTTTTGGGAATGTGTAAATCTTATCGATAGCATCTAGAGTAATGTCAATTGAATACATATCTTTAGATGAAAAATCGGATGTTAGAAGGGCGTTTTGGATTTTGAAGGTGGCAAAGTTTGTCCAGAAACCTCCGGTAGCTCTAATTTCAGCATTATTTTGCATAATAATCATGTACCTCTTCTCACCTGTGCCAACTCCCAAAATTCCAGGGAAGACTGTTAAAGCTTCTTTAATATCAGGTCCATAATTTTTAGCTTCTAATAAACTTTTTTGAGCAAATACTATAGCTGAACTGTAATCTTTCTTATAAATACCTAAGATGTTAATCTTGTATTTCTTAGCGTCAACTTTATTCAATTCTCTTCCTGCTTCGTCTAATTTAACAATAACTGGATCTAATTTGTCAGCAACTTTAGGCATAACAGTAATCCAAGTTGCGACAGCATCAGCAAAACCAACTTTTTTAACTTGTTGATCTTTTGTTAATTTCATTCCAAGAGCATCAGCAAATGGTTCTACAATAGGTCTAATCTCTTTACCGCCTTCAACAAGTTTTAACCCAGCATTTATAAAGTGATCTGTATCTGGATAAAAATCTTTAACAATTGGGAAATTTTTTAAGTGCCCTATATTTTTATCTCTTTCGGATTTTAAATTAATTAAGTCTAATTCTAATTTTTTTAAATTCTCGTCGTAAGCAACTAAGTCTCTATCGGTGATTAATGCTTGAGATAGTTTATTAGCGTCATCTTGAATGTCATTTACGTTCTTAGTTAAAGAAAGTATTGGTCTAATAATTACAAAGTAAGTAAGAACTACAAAAACTAAAAGTACGCCGAGAAAAATTGACAAGTACTTAATAACTTTTCCCCCTAACGGGTTAACTTTAATTGCACTGTCGAACTTGATTTTATTACTGTTAATACTTCCAGGAAATCCCGGTTTAGGCTTCCAGGTCGAAAATTTGTTATCCATAAACTAATAAGCTCCTTTACCAAATATAACTACATACGGTGTTTTAAATAATATATATAAATCATACAATACAGACTGCCTTTTTGAATACTCAGCATCCATTTTAATTCTTTCAACAAAACCAATACCAGATCTTCCACTAACTTGCCAGGTTCCAGTTAAACCAGGTTTTGAGAGTCTCATCTTATCTATGTCATCTTTAGTTTCTGGATAATTTTTAAGCTGGTCTGTCAGCTCAAAATCAAAATAAGCTCTAGGACCAACTAAACTCATATCTCCTATTAAGATATTAAAAAATTGAGGTAACTCATCTATTGAATATTTTCTAATAAATTTTCCACCAAGGATTAATCTTGGGTCTGGGTCTAATTTAAAGTTATTCTCTTTATACTTTTTAAGTAACTCTGGCTGACTTTCAAGCCATTTTTGTGCATCAGGAATCATTGATCTAAACTTTAAGAGGTTGAAGTATTTACCATTCTTGCCCATTCTTGGTTTAGTAATTGCTAAAACAGGGCCAGGAGAAACAACTAAAATGAAAAGGGAGGTAAATAACATAATAGGAGCAAAAAGGATAATTCCAACCAAAGCTCCTAAGATATCTATTATTCTTTTAATAAAAAAGTACATAAGTTTCCTATTATTCTACTATATTTGAGGTTTGTTTCAAAAATTTACTTAAAGATTCAATAAATACTTCTTTTCTAAAACTCAATGAAAACTCACTTAGTCCAGAAAATTGACCAAAATTATAGTTGTTTATAACCTCTACTAGTGAACTTCTTTCTTGCAGGTTAAAAGAAATCCCATAAGTATCCTTTAAAATCTCTTTAGCCCCACCCTGATTAAAATAAATTACTGGAGTATTAAGATACAAAGACTCAATAATTGTTAGACCAAAATCCTCATCTTGAGGAAAGATGAGGCCTCTTGCCTCCTCTAACAGTCGGTATTTATCTAAATCTGAAACAAAACCAACAAAAGAAATATTTTTGTTAGCATTTTTTTTCAATTTTTCTATATAATTTTCGTCCCCAGAACCTACAATTATAAGAGGCAATTCTAATTCATTAAAAGCTTCAATTACAAAATCAATTCTTTTCCAAGGAATTAATCTAGAAATTAATATGTAATAGTCTTTTTTTGTGAGGTTATTTTTCTTAATTTTTTCAAAATTAATAAAAGGGTATAAAACTTGAGAATCCAATTTATAATTTTTATATATTTTGGTAGAAATGTTTTTGGAATTAGCGAGTAAATAATCTGCACGATGTTGAGAATAGTAGTCATAAACCCTATTTAAAGGCAAAAAATTTTGGATTAGATTATACAGAAATTTTTTGCCGTAAAAATATTTCTTTGTTTCCCACATCATTTTTCCAGGTGAATTAATATATGAAATATGAATAGTCTCTGGTTTGGTTATAATACTTTGACCATACCTGGTAGAAGAGGAAAGCACCAAATCAAATTCAGAAAAGTCAAAACTTTCAAATGACATGTAAAAAAGAGGGGTTAAAAAAAGAATTTTAGAATAGTATTTAATCAAAGGTAATCTTCCTATAAAGGATTCTTTAGTATCAACTCCTATATCCATAAATTTTCTTTTCCACTCTGAGGTTATAATTGAAGAAACAACAGTAATATTAAATTGTTGATTTTTCTGTAACTCTTCGATAATTTCAAAAATAAAAAATTCAGCCCCACCATTTTGAATAAAATCATCATGAACAATAGCAATTTTAAGATTCTTCATAGAGCTCTTGATGAAGTTGGGCAGATTTTTTCCAATTAAATTTCTGTTTTAGTTCTTTTATTTCAGCCTCTGATATCTTTTTCGAGGATTCTAAAGATTCTTTGATTCTAATTACCATCTCTTCAATTTTATAGGGATTAAAGTAAGTTGCTAATTTACCTGCAATTTCAGGGAAAGTTGAGTTATCACTACAACAAACTTTGGCTTTGAGGGCTAAAGCTTCAACAATCTGAATTCCAAAACCCTCACTAACACTAGGATATACAAATACCTCACAACTTGAATAAAATTTTGATAATTCTTCATCATTTAAGTTAAATACAAACTTAACATTTTCTAACTTTTTGTATTCCCTAATTAATCTTTCATAGAAAAAGTCCATTTTTCCAGCTAATACGAGTTCATACTTATTTTCAGAATTAAAAAGACTAAAAGCTAAAATTAATTTCTCTAAATTTTTATGCGGATAAGCATTTCCTACGTAAAACAAAAAGGGCTTACTAATTTGATGTTTATCTCTAAAATACTCCATTTTTTCAGGATTAAAGTTTAGTTTTAAGTCTACTCCATTGTAAATACATTTAATTTTAATGTTTGAAACTCCGTAATCTGAAATAAGTTCTTTTTTAACAAATTCAGAAACTGTAATAATTTTTTCAGAAAATGTAATGCCTGCTTTCAGTATTAATTTAAAAAATAAAAGTTTTAAAAAATAAAAGGGATAAAAAAGTGTTGAAGCCCTACCTGTCATATGTTTAACCATAGTTAAATCATGAATTGTGATTAAGAATTTTCGGTAATAAAAAATGGGATAGTTTGTTTGAGGAAAATGAAAAAGGTCATGATTACCTTTTAAGATCAAGAATAGAAAGTTAAATTGTTCTGAAAATGTATGCCACCTAAATGGCGCGAGTACTACATTAAAATTTTCAGGAAGATGTAATTCGGACAAATCTTTTTCTGTAAAAGTGTAAAGGGTGTAAGAATTTGTTAAATCATTTTCGGTTAGGTTTTTAACAATATTGGTGATATACCTTCCAATACCAGATTCAGAGGACATTCGGCAATCAATTCCAATACTTTTCGGTTTATTCATACCTTGATTTTATCAAGTAAGATATAATAAAGAAATGAAAAGTTCCATCAAAAATCTATCCATTGTAGGAATTCTCAATTTGTTTAATTTAGGTTTAGGTTTACTTCTTTTTACCTCAGCAGCATCAAAACTTAACACTGAAGAATTTGGTATTTATAGTCTTTTAACACTTCTACTGGTTTGGTTTTCTAAAATAATTGATTTTGGTTCAAACTCTAATTACGTAAGTAACTTTCTAAGTAAGGGTCAAAACTTCTTAAACGAGTTAATCAACTATAAAATAATCAGTTTTATTTTCACCTCAATTACCAGCTTTTTAGTCTTACACTTAATTGTTTCTAGAGCAGAAATTGATTTAATTTCACCTATTTTCATCGCCGGATTATTTTTTTACGGAATCAACTACTTGCTTTTTGCTCTATTTCAAAAAGAAGAAAAGTTTTTTAAAGCCTCACTTTTAAACTTTGTTCCTGCTTTAATCAAAGGTATTGTAGGTATTTTAGTAATACTTAATTTTATTAAACTAGACCTTGTTGGCTTTTTTTCAATTTTTGCGCTATCAATTGCAGGATCTAGTATCTTTTTAATCTATCAAATTAAACAGATTTCAAAGTTTAAACTTGACTTAAGAATTTCCCATTATTTTAAATCCTTCTTTTTAGCGGGAACTTCTCAACAAATTAACGAAAGTTGGGGACCAATCTCAAATTTTCTAACTTTCTTAATGAGAAATTTATCGGATTTAGGAAACTACTCTTTTGCATCTAAATTATCTAACGTCTTCTCGGTGATTTCTTATTCTATATATACTGTAATTCTCACGTCAAATGCTAGAAGAAAAAAAGAAGATAAAAGCTATAATCTAGTTGAATCAATTATTTTGGGCTTAATTTTACTACTAATTGCAGGCGCAGGCACACTTGTTGCCCCAACTCTTATTAACCATTTCTTTCAAGGTAAATTTAATGAGTCTATTGTTGTCTTTGGGATATTAATCTTCTCAGGAGCTTTCTCATCTATTCATAAATTTTTAGATAATTATTTTTTTATTGAGGAAAAATCAGTTACTTTATTTAAAATCACATCCTTTAAATTAGTTTTATTCTTAACCCTATCAATTATTTTTATCAATTCATTTGGGATTATTGGTTTAGCTCTAGCAGACCTGATAGTTTCAATTTTAATAACAGTAATTACATTTACGTATATTAGTCTTAATCTCAAAAGAAAATAAATCCAGTTAATCTAATTTTAAAGATCCAATTAATCTAATTTTAAAGATCCAAGAACGTAATCTTTATTTTCTGAAATCTTGGTAACTTCTGGAATAATTCTCTGTATATCCAAAAACCTACTTTGGGAAGTAATAAAAGTGGTATTAGTTTTATTATCTCTAGAGTTAAGTAAATTAACTCTGAGAGATGTATAAAGCACAGTTTCATACTTTTTTTCTGAGTAATACTGAACTAAAGGTAAATCAACTTTATCAACATAGAAAAACTGAGCTTTATTATATGTTTGAGTATTATTTAATTTAACTAATTCAACCATTCTTCCAGTTAAATCAGAAGTGTAAACCATAGTTCTAATAGTATATAGATAATACAGAGACCCTACTAAGATAAAATAAGAAATTAAAAAGGTAAAAATAGGTTTCTTTAAATATTTATCTACTAAATTCAAGAATTCAGAGACAAAAAAACCTGCAAGGATGCTTAAGAACGGATAAACTGGAATTATATACCATCTTAACTTAGAGGAAGAAACAGAAAATAAGATTAAAGTCAAAATTGATGAGTAAATTAAAAATAGAGTTTTTTCGTTTGACTTATTTTTAAATAACTTGTAAACAAGGTAAATAAGAGATGCAAGAAGAGGAGCTAACCAAATCCTCATAGAATTCTGAATAACCATTAAGTAATAATTCCATGGACCTCCTTTTTGCTCAATCACACTACCAAATCTTCTAAATAAATGGTAACCAAAGTAGGAATCTAAGAATTCCTGACCGTACTTTAGATACATATGTAGGTGCCAAGGAACCGAAACTACAGCGGCAAAAAATAAAATAGATAACATATTTTTTGCCGCCTCAAAAAATATACTTCTATCTTTGAAGATTCTAATAAGATAGAAAATACCAAAAAATCCAAGAGGTAAAAACCCAATCACATTCTTAGTCATAACAGCTAATCCCACTAAAACTCCTGTAAGAGCTATATCAACTTTAGATTTAGTATCTTGAAACTTTAAAAAGTAATAGCAAGAGGAAACAATAAAGAGAGTGAAAATAACATCTAACATGGCGGTTCTTGAATAATATAAGTAAGATACATTTGTCACTAGTGCAATAATACTTAAATAAGCTGCTCTAGAATTTGAAAAAATAAGTTTAGAAAGTCTATAAGTAAATATAATTAAAACTAAAGAGCAAATAGCCGGAAGAAGTCTAGCTGCAAATTCCGTCACGCCAAATAAATCAAAGAAGAAACTAGTAATTATAAAGTAAAACGGAGGCTTTTCAAACCAAAAAGATTCTTTAAACCATCTTAATGTCCATAAGTCTCCTGATTCATAAATATTTTTAGCAACTTTTGCATAGATCGCTTCATCGAAAGGAATTAGTTTATTTGTTCCCAAATTATAAAAAATAAGAAAAAAACAAATAAGGAAGAGTAATGAAAAGCCGTAAATAGACTTTTGGTTAAAATAATCAACCAGGGTATTAATACTTATATTTAATTTTTTTAATGAGTATAAAAATGGAAACATTAAACACAGATAAAAGAACTCAGAGTTATATGAATAAAATATTCCAGCAATTAACCACCCAATAGTGACACCTAAAAATGAAATTGAAAGAATATACTCCTCCCCTTTGCTGTGAATAATTGCGTAAGTGTGGGTAGCTAAAATTAATAAAGTAAGAAGTATAAAAATAGAAGTTCCGATAAGACCGGTTTCTGCTAGTGATTCTCCCCAAATGGTATGGGCTGGAACTTTGGTTGAAAGTCCTGCAGGATCTCTTCTTAAAAACTCATCTGCAGTTGGAGTACTAATAAAATGCTCAAAAAAACTTCCATTTCCCCCACCAACCCATTGGTATTTATCAAAGACGTTAATTGTGCCTGTAAGTAGTAAGAAGTGAGAATCAAAAGAGTCTAGTCTGTAATGAAAATAAGATTTAACTTTTTCTCTAAACCAAGAGTTTCTATCTTGGTACTGGAATACAAGAAAAGTGCTTAAGAGAGACACAAAAACTAAGGAATATAATAACCCCTTCTTACCAATCTTTCTGTAAATCAAAGAGACAGTAATAACAACAAAAGCTACAAATGCTAATATCCAGGCACTTCTTGAGTTAGTTAAGAAAAGAACCAAACCTAAGATAAAAAAAGTTATAAAATAATAAATCCTGGAAATCTTAGTCTTAGCATTTAAAAGGAATGCAAAAGCAAATACTAAAGTAGAAGCAATAAATCCTCCAAAATGATTTACATCCCAGAACAAGCTTCCTACTCTAGTCATCACAACAATTTTAAGTACATCGTTAAAATAGGATGCTGTTGGTGAAAAACTTGGTATATCAACACTTCTACCAGCAACATTTAAAACAGCTCCAAACAAGACGGAATATTGAAAGTAAAAAAATAACTGAACAAAAGTTATTAATCCCAGGATTAAAGAAACATTTACGTATTTTTTTAACAAGTCTAGGTAATCAGAAGAGTTTAATTTGATATAAATAGCGATTAAAAAGACTGAAATAGAGATAAAGAATGCAGTTAGCGAAAGAGATGATCTCAAATTTAGAGTGTTAACCATAGAAATAGATCTTGAAATAATTAGTAAAAGGTTAATTAAAATAAAAGGGTCTTTTAGGTAAGTTAGAAATTTTAAAGTAAATTTATTGAATATAATAAAATCAATAAAGGAACTAAGTAAGAAAGCCGCCATAAAAATTCTAATTGGAAGTAGGTCCCAGATATAAATTGAAAATAATTCTTTATGAAGCAAAGTCGATAAAGCCAATGCTACAACAATAGATTTATAAAACTTAAATCTAATTAGTACCAAACAAACTATAAATAAAAGTGCTGCGGTTATAATTTCAATCATTTAATATTTTTTCGTAAATTTCTAAAGTTTTTTCGGCAGTATTTTGCCAAGAAAATTCCCTTTTAAATCCTTTAGGAAGCACTGGTCTAGAATTTAAATATTCCTTTTTAATTGCTTCCTTAATTGATTTTAACTTATCTGGCTCGCAATAACTACATAAATCACCAAGTATCTCTTTCGCTCTTGGGGAAGTAGAAACAGCGTTAGCCCCCATAAACAGTCCCTCAAGTAAAGTAAGACCTGTAGTTTCAAACCAAGATACTGATACACAAACCTTAGCATATTTATAAACTGCGGGCATCTGGTGGTAATTAATGTAATCCAAAAAAGTAATCCAAGAATTCTCTTTTAATTCCAAGTCAAATAGTTCGGTGTATTCCTTATGTTTATTAGATTTTTTACCAACAAAAACAAGCTTTAAATCTTCTCCCATTTCTTTCCTTAATTCTTTAACTGCAGCAATTAAATTTAGATTATTCTTTCTCGGTTCAATCCTACCTACACAAACAAGATAGTCTTCGAAGGGTAATAAATTTTTAGTATCTAGCGGATGTAAGTAATTATCACTCACCCCATTTGGAACAACCTCCCATTTAAATTTTGTTTTATATAACTTTTCTAGGTCAAAAGCTTCAAGATCTGTTTGAGTTAAGACGAAGTCACTCATTTCTAAAACTTTTTGGTTCATTTTCTCTAAACCTTTAATAACAGAATAAAGAGTTGGAATAATCTTATTTTTATCTAAAATTGACCTATAAATGTTTTTAAAAGTATCCCTATGGAATTGGTCGGTAAAAAGAATTTTAGAAATCCTTCTCAGACCAAAAGCATACTCATCATCAAATTTTTTAACCTCATCTATATTATGGTGAATTGGGGAGATTATTAATTTCTTACCGGCTTTTTTAACAGCTCTTGCGTGAAGATAAGTTTCTGGGGTCCAATCTAATTGAAATAAGTGAACGAGGTCGTAACCAGATAAATCTACTTTATTTTTATCAGTTACAGTCACATCTACTCCTAGTTTTTTGAGCTCAATTAATGTATTCTCAACCTGGACCATATCACCACCCTTAGCTGTAAAACAATCTGTTCTTGTCCAAAATAAAACTCTCATAATTTTGATGAATAAATTCTCTCATAACTTTTTACATAATTTTCGAAAGAATATTTATTAAAAACAAATTCTCTATTTTCTTCTAGATTTGAAGCAATACTACCCTCTAAAACTTGAAGCATTTTTTTGAGCAAGTCTAGTTTATCGTTATTTTTAAAATAGATTAATCTACTATCTGAAACTTCAATTAGCACAGGTAAATCTGAAACTAATACTTGTTTAGAGCAAGTCATTGCCTCAATCATAACTAGACCAAATCCTTCAGCCAAAGTTGGAAACACGAAAGCATCGCAATTAAGTAATAACTCAACTTTTTCCTCCTCTTCAACTTCTGAGATAATAGTGACTCTTTTTTCTAACCTATATTTTGTAACTAAATTTTTGCATTCAATTTGCATCGGACCTTTTCCTACTAATGTTAAAGTTGCGTTTTTATAAAGCTTTGAAAGCTCATAAAACGCTTCTAAAAGTAAGATATGATTCTTCTCCACACTAAACCTGCTGATACATAAAAAGTTAAAATGACTATCTTTAGAAGATATTTTTTTCGACAATTTCTTTTCTAGTAGAGCTTTAAAACCAGTATCCAGACAGTTAGGAATGACAAATAGCTTCTCAGGATCAATTCCCTCAGCTTCTTTTTGTTTTCTGATAGTTTCGTTAAGGCAAATTTCATAATCTGAAAAAAGATTTACTATTAACTTATTCATTATAATATTTATCTTTTTTGAAAAATCGGAAATTTGCCAAGAAGAAATTGGGGTATGAGTGTGCGATATTTTTACCTTTGTTCCTGCTAAATACCCTGCAATTAAGGAATTAAAAATAATTCTTGGATCATTAGCATGTAAAACATCAATCTTTTCTTTTTGTAAAATTTTTTTTAAGTAAAAAATGTACTTTAAATCAATCTTGGTTACTTTTTTGTATGCAAAAACTCTAGCATTTTTCTTGTATTCATCAAAGTAATCGCCTGTTGGACACACACAAAAGACTTCATGATCTTTGGACAAACCCTTTATTAGATCTAGTACTGTTTTCTCTATACCTCCAAAGTTAGATGAATTAAGAGTTATTAAAATTCTCATTTGTGTAAATGGGAATTAATTATACTTAGCATATTTGAAACCTTTGAGTCCCAAGTATTTTCTTTAGCTACAGAAATTCTTTCGTTAATTTTAGTTAATGAATTTTCAGACAAAGCTTTGCCTATATTATTTACAAAATCGTCGTGAGTTTTTGAAATGTAAGCTACATTTTTATACATAGCAAAAACAGGCAAATCGGTGACTATCGAAGGAATTCCAGCCGAAAGAGTATTAAAGAACTTAACAGGAAAACATCCCCCGATGGTGTAATCATTATATACATAAGGAATTAACTCACAATCAAAATGAGCCATATATTTTGGAGTTTTAACGAATGGAATTGAGCCTAAGAAATGAACATTAGATAAATTATCTAAGCCTAACTCTTTTAAGCTTCCTTCTCTGTCTTTAAGAGCAATATCTCCGATAATGACAAAATTATACTCTGGGTAAGTAACGGCTGATTTTTTAAGGAGCTCGTAATCAAATTTGTAGGAATCAAGAGCTCCAATGTAACCAACAATTGGACCAGTTAAAGATTTAAGTTCTTTTGGTTTATCGTTTTTATATTTATCTTTAATATTATGAAACATCTCAAAATCCCCAACATTTGGGGTGTAAAAAGTATCTTTATTTATTTTTTTAAGTCTATCAACTAAACCAGGAGCGGTTGCAAAAACTAGATCAGAATTTTCAGTTAACTTCTTTTCAGTTTCTAAAAATGCCTCCTTTTGCTCCCTAGTCTCGTATCTAGGAAAACCAGCATAATAATCAACGCAATCGTAAATTAAAAAATCTCTTTTCACCTGACTTAGGTATTCCTCTAAATTCTCAATTTCAACATTATAGACCCAAAGAAGTGTTTTGTTTTTCTTATTAAAAAATCCTTGAGCTAAATTGTTAATTTTTTCTGAAAATAGAAAAGTAGAAAATTTGGAGAATAAGTAATATTTAATAGGGGTGTAAACCATTACATTTCCTTCTTTTTTGTATCCTATTAGAAACCTTAAGAAGGTCCAGTAACCTTTTTGAATTTGTCTTAAAAACACTCTTCCAAAATTAATAGGAGGGTCTACAAAAATAATTTTATGACCCATCTTACCTAACCTAGTCATAACGTGTTTCTTATTTGTCCAGTTAGGGTAATCCCAAAGTTGATTAGAAAAACAGATAATATTGTATTTTTCACTCATATATTTAAATTTATTATACTAGTTTCCCTCGCACTTTTCACATGCTTTATCTAATAATCTTGCTTTAACCATGAGCCTTCTAATATTGAAAGCAGCTTCACTATTTTGAATAGACCAAAGCCAAGAAGTGTTTCTAAAACCAGTGTCGTAGGCACTATGCCAAATGCTATCAAAAAATGCTAATCCAGATATCTGAATTATAAAGGAAATTGTAAAAACTGCGAAAACCTTTATTTTGACTTTCTCGTAATAATGCTCAATCAAATACCATATAGGGATAATAAAAAAAGGAATAATATCTGAAGCCATTCTATAACCAAACCCGTATCCACCATACCAATGCTTCCATTTTGATAGAACTAAAGTATGTAACAGGAGTACCCAAAACGAGATTGCAACTAACCTATTCTTTTTAAATCCTTGCCAAAGACCAACCAATGTAAAAATAAAAATTGGAGAGTATATTAGTATTCCTTTTGAAGGGGAAACCCACATACCTATCAAACTTTCAGGTGGGTTTCCCAACCAAGAGTTAGACATTTGAGATGCGTAACCTTGATTTGAAAAATCTGTGTAATAAGCATAATTGTAGTAAAGAAAAAATAGTAAAGGAATTAAAATCCCAAAAGAAACCTCTTTAACTAACTTCCAAGAGAGATTTTTATTATATAAAAGATAAATTCCAAAAATGGCCAAAACTAAACCTGCAGTCGGTCTTGAAAGAAATGCCAAACTTAAAAACAAAAAGGTATAAAAGTACTTCTCTTTTAACCAAAAAATAATACCTAAAATTAAAAAGAACTGAACAGTACCGTGTTGCCACAGACCCTGAGAGATAAGTGGCAGATTAATAGTAGCTAAAGAATATATTGCAGTAAGAATTAAAGAATTTTTTTCGGAAGTTTTAATTACCTTCGAAAAAAGATAATAAATAAGCATTGAGGATAAGGCTAATACAAAGGATCCCGAAAGGTGGCTTAAATAGAATATATCACTCCAAGATAATGTTCCAACAAAAGGTATGTACAGAGCAAATATCGGAACTACCACTAGAGAACTCATTAAAGGAAAAGCGGTTAAGTAATGGTCCCCTACTTTTCTTAAATAAAAGGGGGTTAAGGAAGAGTCATCCGGTTGAGGGTATCTCCCAACCATCATGCTGTAATAATTATCTAAATAAAAAGTTCCATCTTTGACTATTGCGATGCTAGTAAAAATAGACGGAACTACATCTTCAGATTGAATAGGTAAAGAATTAACACCTAATTTATATAAAACAAACCAAGAAAAAAAATAAATTAAAAAAGAAATAAAAAAAACCTTAAACACACTTGCTTTAAGCATTTTCTAATTCAACTGTATTTTTGGATAATTTATTCCAAGCAGTTCTCCAGAATTTAAGCGACCAAAAAGATACTTTAGTTTGATCTTTATCAAAGTCTAGAAGATGACCAACTAACTTCCAAGCGGAAAAGAAAATAAACTTCATATCATCTAAAGATCTGATTGAGATTAATTTTCTATAAATGTAACCCAGGCTAAAGAAAGACGAATATAATTCTTGAGTTAGTTCCAAAAGTCTATCTCTGGAAAAAGGAATCTTCATCACGGGACCTCTCATATCAAAGGCTTCGTAGTTTAAAGGATTAACAAGAAGCCAATCTTTTTCAATACACTCTTTATATAACGGAGTTCCTGGATACGGAATCACAATAGTTGCCTGCATTGTATCCACATAACCTTTTTTGAATAAGTTTTTAGCTAAATTTATGGTATTTAAAGACATCTCTTCAGTTTCCCAAGGATAGCCAAGCATGATGGTTAAATGAGGCTCTAATCCTGCTTTCTTAGCCATTCTGACACCACTTTCAATCTCTTCTACTTTTAGTCCTTTATCAAGTTTATCTAAAGTTAATTGATTACCAGATTCCATTCCATATAAAATAAATCTAAAATTTGCTTCTTTCATTAAGTCATAATACTCCTGAGTTAAAGCATTTAGCCTCATATTACAACCTAAAACAACTTTCTTGTTGTAACCCGAGTCAATCATCATTTGACAAAACTTCTTAAGAGGCGGACCAACAAATAAAGTTCCAGCATCATCAAAAATTTCTTTAACCCCATAGTTATCAACTAAATGCTTAATTTCAGCAAAAAGCCTTTCTGGAGAAAATCTTCTGTAGGTACCCATTGGATTTAAGGTGTGATCCCAGACACAAAAGGTGCATCTATTCCACCAACAGTCTTTTCCAGAATACATATAAGTTGCAGGGGTATATTTAAAATTTCCGTTAAAGTAAGCGTAATTTTTCCACTTGGTTAAATCTCTATCTACAAAAGGAAGGTCATCCAATTTATGATTTTGAACCAAAGGACCTGAAACAAAAAACTTTTCATCCGAATTGGTGGATTTTTCTATTTTAGATAATTCTGAGAGATTAATTTTTGAAGGATACCTTCCCCATATTCCACCAACTAATTTGACTCCTTTAGTTAGTGTGTCTAGCAAATCTGTTAGCATAAAGTCATAATCACCACCAGTAATAATAAAATCAACCTGCGAGTTTTCCATAGTTTCTTTAGGGTTAAAGGTTACGTGATCCCCTACTAAAACTGTTTTCATATTTGGTAATTCTTTTTTTAAAATTTCAATTACTCCCCAGTGATACTTCACAACCGGAGCTTTAGTTTCAATCATAATTAAACCTGGATTAATATTTTTAAGTTCTGCTAACCACTCATCAAAAGTCTTTTCTTCAGCAATACCATCCATCCAGTAAACATCATAACCCTTACTTTTTGCCATTGAAGCACTATAAGCCGGAACCATAGGGTAAATGTAAGTTTTAGCATTAAAAAATTGGAATTGCCTGTTTTGAGATAATAAAGGAACACCTTTTTGTGTCTGAAATGGAGGGTAACCCACGACTACTTTGAAATCATTCATATTTAAATTATACTAAATCATTTAGAAATTGAGCGGCAATCTTTTTCCATGTAAACGCTAAAGAAGTTTTATAACCTAAACTTCCTAGAGTTTCTCTTAATTTGAAATCGTCGCTTAATTTTAAGATATTATTTAAAAACTCTTTTTCATTTTTAGAAATTAGTACACCATATTTATAATTAATTTTTATTGCTTCCAAATTAAAGGAAACTACAGGCACTTTTAAACTAAGGGCTTCTAACACAGTAATACCAAAACTTTCATAGGAGGAAGGAAATAAAAGCATTTGAGAATTTGCTAAAACCTGCAGTTTATCTAGATTATCTAAAAAGCCAAAAAATTTAATATTAGGTTGTAAATCTAATTTTTTTATTTGTTTTTTTAAGTTTTGAACTTCTAACTTATTACCAGAACAAATAAAAGCAAGTTTTGCCTGAGGATTTAATTGAGTATATTTTTTCCAAATTCTCAGCAAAACCGGGATTCCTTTTTGAGGGTGAATCCTTCCAATAAAGCAAGCATCGTATTTTTTCTTAGAAGTTAAATTAATGAGGTTTATTCCTCCTGGTAAAACCTTAATCATAGAACTTTTAATCCCATTATTTTTTAAATAGTTGATATCAATTTTATTGGTGAATATTTTGAATTTACTAAATTTGGTAATAAAAATAGTAATTTTTTGGGAGAATTTATAAATCAGATCGGAAATACTTGGGTTTTTTGGTAACTCTTTTCTTAAAAACATTGAGGTGAAATAATTGTTTCTCCTTCCATATTTTAAAAATAAAAGAAAAAGAGGTATTGTATCGGTTAAAAAATCAGAACTGGCAACTATAACTGAATTTTTAGGTAATTTGCAAAATAAAATTTTATATGAAAAAATTAATCTGAGAAAATAGCCTTTAAAAAAGTTCTCAGAAACAACCGAAACGTTGTTTATCAATTTAAAATCAAATTTTTTGGAACTTGAGTTAGAAATCATTCTAAATCCGTCAGGATTTGTTAGAAAATGGTATTGAATACCTTTATTTTGAATTTCATCTGATAGCTTAATATAAATCTTATCGCTACCACTCATACCCAACTTATTTGTGGAGGAATTAAGAATTACAAAGATGTTTTTAACCTTTGATGTATTTTCCATTGACTAAATCTAACTCTCTTAAAATCAACCTAGGTTTTGAAAAGATTCCAACTATAAAATAAATCCCATAGGTTATATTAGAGACAAAAATACCTATTAAACTCAAAATAACTTTTGATATGCTTAAAGTATGAGAGTAGATGTTTATTCCTTCAATTACTAGTAAAAGCAAGTAGGTAAGATTCAAAGTGAGCAGAGGTAAAGATAGATTTGGAAAAATATATAAAATTAAGGGCAATAAAAGTAAATTTAAAACAAACAAAGAAGGAATAAAGTATGTTATTTTTAGGGAGTTTTCCGGGAAAAGCTTTAAAAAAAGTCCTCTATGAAAGGCATATCTAGAAATTTGAATTAAATGAGGGTGAAAAACAGTTCTTCTAAAATGATGTACAAGTAAATCGGGGCTGTAATAAATCTTCTTTTTAAATTTTATTATCAAATCTCTACATAGTTTTGTATCTTCTCCTGGCCAAAAATTGATATCAAATCCACCAATTTCACTCAAGCAATATTTTCTAACAATTAAATTTACAGAAGGGTAGTCATCAACAAACCTTGCTTTAGCTTGAGTATGTCTAAATCTAGTTGGTCCTGACACTAAAAAAGACTCAAAAATTAAACCAGAAATCTGCTCTAAAAATTCAGATTCAACGGGAGTTACAGAAGGACCGCAAACACCTATATAATCAGGATTTTCTTCAAACAATCTCGAAGCGTTAGTAAGCCAATCTTTATCGGGGTAAGCATCATCATCCAAAAAAGCTATAAATTCCCCTTTAGCCTCACTAATGCCTATGTTTCTCTTCTCTCCAGGACTTTTTACTCCAGAGATTATAAATTTAACATCAGGAAATAAAGAAACATCTAAGTGATCTTCAAAATCTAAAACTACAATTGTTTCAAAATCTGAATACTCAAGCTCCTCTACTCTATCTAAAGTATTTTTTAAAGTAGGAGTTAAGACTCTAGCAGGAATTACAATACTAAATTTCACTATTTTAGTTCTCCGGTATTTACTCTCATCTCAAGCTCTTTATCGTATTTCCAAAGTCTTTTTGAGGAGTCGTCATAGTATTTTAAAACCCTCATTCTATAAAAAACACTCAATGTATCAACTATCATTTTCCAAATATTAACGTTAAAAATTAATTTAGCAGGATTAAAATTAGTATTTTCGAAGTTAAAGTTAATTTCTACAGGCGCATCATAGATCTTCTTAAAACCTAAATAATTTGAGACGGCCAAAATCTCAATATCAAAAGCGTATCTTTTAACTACTAATCTTGGTAAAACTTTTTGCAAAACTGCTTTTCTAAAAATCTTAAGCCCAACTTGTGTATCTTTAATTCTCAAACCAAACAAAATTCTGACCATAATTTGATAAACAAAAGAATAAATTTTTCTGATAAATGGATAATCTACTTTACTAGCTGAATGTCTCTTACTTCCAACAATAATATCAGCATCATACCAAATCATATGTTCTAACATTAAAGAAATTCCATTAGGATTAATATCCATTCCAGCATCAATAAAAGCAACTACGTCACCTTCAGATCTAGCCATACCATACCTAATAGCGTAACCTTTTCCTCTATTTTTTTCATAACCTATCACCTTTAATTTAGGGTCTTTAATTTTGGAAGCATTATCAAAGGTTTTATCTAAAAACCCATCAACAACGCAGATAACCTCATACTCCCACCTTGTCTGGTTCATAGTTTTAATTATATTTTCAAGGTCTAACTGAATGGTTTTTTCTTGTTTATAAGTTGGGATTATTATTGAAAGTTTCATATTCTCTGTAAGTTGTATAAACTAAAAAGCCTAATAACGAACCTGAGCAGATTATATTATAAAAAATTACATTTTGAATGCTCGAGGATACATAGTAAATCAAGAAACCCTGAAGAAGCAAGGAAAGAATGTAGTAAACAAAGATATTTAATTTTTTGATAGATATTAAGAAGATAGTAAAAACATTAACTAAAACCACAAAACTAATAAAAATAGAATATAGAGGAAGAATGTCTACAATTCTATAGTAAGACTCTAAGGAGGAAGCATTTAAACCAACTAACCTACTGATGGCCAGTAATAAATCAATAACTAACTTTGGAAATACAGCGAACATTATTAAACCAATTCCGACAATAAAAAGCTCCAAGTAAAGATAAATCTTAAACTTTTTAAAATAGTTTTCTTTTTTATTAAAAGCTTCCGAAATTTGAGGAAGCATAACACCAAGTATTAACAGTGAACCAAAAAGAAATACCTTTCC
>Ga0214923_10000379_pt1 | contig 68511 bp, 63 predicted proteins | sample LL1510_MetaG_FD_177993 | JGI IMG/M metagenome (GOLD analysis project Ga0214923, IMG submission 177993) | Freshwater microbial communities from Lake Lanier, Atlanta, Georgia, United States - LL-1510 | ecosystem: Environmental > Aquatic > Freshwater > Lake | place: USA: Georgia | collected...
TCTTGATCTTTAGTGCCTGTTGCAAAGTGTGGATTGAGCAGAGTCGGTCCTTGCCACCATAAAACCCGCAAAGGACCTCCACCGCCACGCTTGCTCGGCTTGTACGCCGATTTGTATTGTTGAGCATGGGCCACACCTGCGTGCATGAGCAATTGGGCAGCCATCGGGGCCGTGAGACCGGCAAGCACCATTTGGTGGATGAAGTCTCGCCTACTAAGCTTTCCTGATTTAACGGCTTCGATTTCTCGGCGCAGGCCAGATTCGATATCAGATAATTGCATGAAGGTCTCCCGAATCTTCGTCTTAAAGGTTTTAATTGGCTCTAGAAGAGCACGTTTTCACAGCAGGGTAAACGGAAATTCAGCTTGCCGCAACTGAAGTCTGCCGATCAGGACAAGCGGCAACAAGCGCATGATTCGGCAAGCTGCTTCATCGCTGATCACTCGGTTTTTTGCGGCTTTGCCGGGTCATTCCAAGCGCTTTGACCGCTTGGTCTGGGCCTTGCGTTCGATGCAATATACCGATAAAAGAAGAACTGTCCGCCGTGGGTATTGCGTCGTGCAGATCTTGTATCAACGCTCGGGTTAAATCGGGGGTTAAATGGGTATAAAAACCAGCTTTACATGCCATGCGCCTTTCGTGCTGAGCATGAATTTTCGCGAGTTTTTCATGAAATGTTGCCTGCTGCGTTGAGGAGTTTTCGATGAGCGTTCAAAGATTTGTCATCCAGTTACCGTGCATGACCCCGGGAACAAGCCGAAGCATTCAATGCTTGCGATTTGGCCGCAAAGGCGCTCGACCCAAGCTCTACATGCAAGCAGCGATCCATGCCAACGAAATGCCGGGCACCATGGCGCTGCACCATTTGATGCCGCAGCTTATTGAGGCTGATGCAAAGGGTTTGATCGAAGGCGAGATTGTTATCGTGCCGACGGTAAATCCAATTGGACAGGCGCAGCTTGTCGGCAATCAACACTTGGGGCGTTACCATTTATTAAGCTACGAGAATTTTAATAGGAACTGGATCGATCTTGCACCCGCGGTCGCTGATCGACTGGCTAAGCGACTCGGCGCCGATGCTAAGGCAAACATTGCCTTGATTCGCAAGACGGCCTTGGCCGTGCTCAAGGAGCTTGAGCCTGTCAACGAGTTACGAACTTTACGGGTCGAGATTCAAAAACTTTCGGTTGATGCCGATTTCGTGCTCGATCTACATTGCGATATTCACGCTGCGCTGCATTTGTTTATGGCAGCCCGTGACTGGCCGAAAGGGGCTGCAACCAGATCAGGGCCGGCCTACGAGCTCGCTGCAGATCTTGGCGCTGAGGCTACCATGTATAACGAACCTTACCCCTCCGCGCTCACCTTTTCAGGTGTTAATGGCGCACTCTGGGCACGCTTGGCCGAGCGTTTTCCTGATGCTGCGATTCCGCAGGCCTGCATGTCTTGTACGGTTGAAATGCGCAGCCAGTTCGATGTCAGTCATGCACAAGGCCAAGACGATGCCGCGCGGCTGCTGCGATGGATCATCCGCCAGGGCATCATCAAAGGCGATCCTGGGCGGCTGCCCCGGCTCAAGGCGCCCGCGACCCCCATTCAAGGCATGGATGTGGCTTATGCCCCCAAGGCGGGCTTTGTCGTTTACCACCTGGAGCCTGGCGCCAAAGTAAAAAAGGGGCAGGCGGTCTGCGACGTGATCGATCCCGAAAGCCCCGATGGTCCAAAGGCACGCACGACCATCCGCGCGCAAACCGATGGTGTGCTTTTTGCCAAGCGCCTTAACGGTTCATTGGCCTGGCCCGGTCTCGTGCTTTACAGAATCGCGGGGGAAGAAAGGCTCGCGCATCGTGCCGGCATGTCGGGATTGGATGATTAATCGGGCGTGGCTACGCCCAAACGGCCCCCGGGTCTTGCCAGATAAAACCATTCCTGGCCAACTTGGGCTCTGCTGTTGGGAAATATCACATAAGCATCTTCAGGGGCTTGAATCAAGGCACCGCTTGCACGCCTGCCTATTAACTCGCCTTTTTTGACGAGATCGAAGCTTTTCCAAGGGTTCGCGAAGTTATCGTCGATGTCATAACGGTCAAAAACATCGAACAATCCCATAACTTCGGGCTTGTCAACAGCGTCTGGCTTTGGGCCAGCAAGCATCCCCAAACACTTAAGGCTGTTGATGATTGCTTGATAAGCGATATCGCGACCGCCAGGATCATCGTGCTGACCGCATTCAAGTGTGATGGCCCAGCCACCCATGGCGCGCATGTACTCCGTGGTACCGATGCCGTAAGAGGGGTCGGTGTTGACCGAAGCCTCTTTGATTAGCCCGCGCTTGAGTTCTTCTGCTCGACGGGCCATCCCCCTCGCGTAGGTGTCAAGCCAACCATACACATAGCGCTTACAGCCCAGCCGCAAAGCAATTGCCTCCTCCTGTTCCGCTTGTGCAAAAGGTTCGAGATCGCGCTGATTATTGTCAGGCCCGAAAAGCGCAAAAGCCTGCTCACCGCTTTGAAAGGAATGTAAATCGAGCAGGCCGTTATGTTCTTTGAGCAGCGGGCATAACCAGTTCGCGATATGGTCCTCGTAATCCACTGGCTTGCTACAGGGCATGAGACGGCGATTGAGATTGCGGTCTCCCTGGCGGCGTTGCAAGCGCCAGGCTTTGGGATTGGTCACGGGTACCAGGCTTAAACGCCCGCAAAGCAAATGGAGCTCGCCACTTATTAATTGTTGAACAATCCGCTGAATGGCAAAACTGCCATGCGTTTCATTACCGTGAACGGCTGCCGTCACGATAAAGCGAGGCCCCGCGCGAGGGCTGTCGAAACGAAAGACCTGAAGCGGCATTTCCTCTTCGATCGGTAAATCCTCCGCGCGATCGCGTTGCGCTGCCGTCGGGAGGGTGGGCAGATAGCCGCCTTCTTGATGCAATTCATGGCTCATGAGATGTTGCCGTCGATGTTGGTTTGGGGCTCGTATGACGAGGGCTTATGGTTCATGCTCATTCCTGGCATCATCCAGGGCAGAAAAACTGAAAGAGAATGCTCATGGTGACACTTTATGCTGAGGGTGATCTACTCATTTCACGCGATGGGGCGATCGTGACCGCAACCTTTAACCGGCCGCAAGCCCGCAATGCCCTCACCTTTGGGATGTATGAGCGGCTCGCCATGCTTTGCCAGGAGGCGGCAAGCGATCAAGGGCTTCGAGCCATTATTCTGACAGGGGCGGGCGAGAAGGCCTTCGCGGCCGGCACTGATATCTCGCAGTTCAAGGCCTTTAGGTCGGGCCATGACGGCATTGCGTATGAAAACCGTATGGAAGCGGTGCTCGGACCGGTCGAAAAATGCCCGGTGCCGCTCATTGCAGCGATTGCGGGTGCATGCACCGGGGGCGGTGCGGCGATTGCTGCTTGTTGCGATTTGAGAATTGCAAGTGCGGACATGCGTTTTGGTTTTCCGATAGCGCGCTCGCTCGGCAATACGCTTGCGCTCGGTAACTTTCGCAGGCTGGTCGCCTTAATGGGGCCGGCGAGAGTCAAGCAGTTGATTTTCACGGCGCGTCTGATGGAGGCCCAAGAAGCCATGGCGATTGGCTTGCTCACAGAAGTCGTGCCGAATGTGGCCGATTTAATGCCAAGAGCGCGCGCTTTGGCCGAGCAGTTAGCGGGCCATGCACCCTTAACCATGATGGCATGCAAAGAGGCCTTAAGGCGCATGCATGCCGAAGGCCTGCAGGCTGATGATCATGACCTTGTGATGCGGATCTATGGTAGCGAGGACTTTCGGGAAGGTATGGATGCATTTCTAGAAAAAAGAACACCAAGATGGCAAGGCCGATGAATCCGAGTTTTGAGCACCTCCAACTCAGTATCGAGGGCGCGGTTGCTGAAGTCAGTTTCAAGCGACCTGAGCGCCGAAACGCCTTTTCGCAGGCGCTCATGCGCGAGATGATTCGCTGCGCGAGGACCTTGAGCGACAGGCTTGATCTACATGTGGTAATTCTCAGAGGCGAGGGGCCTTGTTTCTCAGCAGGCGCCGATTTGCACGATGCTCAGGCTTGGGCTCAGACTGAAAAGCCCTTGCTTGAGCGCCGTGAAATTGCATCGCTCGGTTTTCGCATGTGCCAGGCTTGGGAGTCCATGCCGCAAATCGCGATCGCAGCCATCGAGGGCTATGCCGTGGGCGGTGGTCTTGCGATTTCATTGGCATGTGATTGGCGGGTCTTGGCGCGCGATGCCTTTGTATCGCTGCCCGAGATTGCGCTCGGCATTCCGCTGACTTGGGGCACCATACCCCGACTCAATGCTTTGCTTGGGCCGGCAAAGACCAAACGTCTCACCATTTTATGCGAGCGTATTCAAGCCCAAGAAGCCCATGATATGGGCTTGGTGGATTGGCTGAGCGATCCGGGGGAGGCCTGTGTTGTTGCCCGGCAGATAGCGCAGCAAGTTCTCAAAAAGCCCGTAACAGTGGTTCGAATGAGCAAGGAAAGCGTCCAGGCGGTTGCCAATGTCACCCATCATGCTGCAGGCTATATGGCGCATGATCAAATCGCACTTGCTGCAGCGAGCGAAGAGTCAGTACGGGCACGGGCCGATGCACTCAGAAAATAGCACCTCAGGCCATCGTTCAAACCCTATCCCACCTCGTGCCCTTTTTTTACTGATTATCCTCACCTTGGTGTGGGGTACGAATTGGCCTTTGTTCTCTTTAGCGGTAAAAGAGGTTTCGGTTTGGACCTTCCGTAGTTTTTCTTGCGTGACCGCCGGTCTATTGCTCTTGGCATATGTCAAGATTCGCGGCCAGTCGATCCGTATTGAGCGGCGGCACTGGCCTGTTGTGCTGGTGTCATGTTTTTTATATATGGTGATATGGAATATCACCAGCACTTACTCGGCGGTCTTATTGCCCTCAGGTCAAGCATCAGTGCTGGGATTCACGATGCCCTTATGGGCTGCCTTGTTTTCCTGGCTCTTTTATGGGGAGCCGCTGCGTGGCAGGATGTTGCTGGCGCTCGCTTTTGGCGCAAGCGGTGTGGCTTTACTGATGGTGCCAAGTTTTCGGGACTACGCCAATGCCCCCTTAGGTTTTGTGCTCGGCTTGACCGGCGGAGCGGGTTGGGCCCTGGGGACCATTATCCTCAAACGCGGAGCGGTTGCCGTACCAGCTTCGGTACTCACCGGATGGCAATTGTTGATCACTGCGGTGCCATGCTCCATCGGTGCTGCCTGGTTTGGCGATTGGCAGTGGTTTATCCCGAGCACGACATCGTTGATCGTTATTGCCTACATCACGATCGTGCCGATTTTGGTCGGCAACGTTTGCTGGATTGCGATTGTTGGTTTGTTGCCTACCCAGGTGGCAGGTCTTTCTGCAATCGCTGTGCCGATGGTGGCCATGATTTCAGGCGCATTCATCCATGCTGAACCTCTTGGTCTCACGCAGTGGCTCGCGATGGGATGTACGGCGATTGCGCTCGGATTGCTCTTGGTGCGGGGAAGCGGCGCATCTCGTTAAGCCAGCGATCATTATCGGGAGCGCAGCGCTTACTTGGCGCCCAGTTCGGGATCATGGCCGGCGCTGATGTCGATACGCAAGATGACAAGGTTAAAGTATGCAATACGTGGAACGTTCTGATTGGACCCTGACTGCTTTTTTGGTGATGATGTCAAGATGGCTTTACGAATCTTTGGCGTTAACGTCTTAAGCTTTCTTGCCTTGGTTCTTGCTCTCGATGCACGGGCTTGGGGTTTTGAGGGCCATGAATTGATCGCCCGGCAGGCGCAAATCTTGCTCTCGGATCAAGCCCGAAGTATGGTCAAGCGCTTGCTCGCTCAGGAGGAAGGTGCAACGCTTCCCGGCATTTCAACATGGGCTGATAAGCATCGCGAATTTCCCAGTTCAACCTGGCACTATGTGAATTTCCCAAAGGGTGAGTGTCGCTATGCCAAGATGCGCGACTGTCCTGAGGGCAATTGTGTGATTGAGGCCTTCGCCTCGCAGCTCGCGATCTTTCAACGTTCGAAAGACCCGCAAGAACAACTGAGAGCGTTCAAATTTGTCGTTCACCTGCTTTCGGACGTGCATCAGCCTTTGCATGCAGCCTGGGGCGAAGATCGGGGCGGCAATAGCTTTCAGCTTCAAGCTTTTGGCCGCGGCAGTAATTTGCACGCCTTCTGGGACAGCACGCTGATCCGTCAGGCTGAAGGCGGGATTGAGGCGATTGAACGTGATGTCCAGAGCGAAATCGCCAGACTCAGCGCAGACAGACCAGGTCATATCGAGGCATGGGCGCTTGAGTCTTGTCAGATTGTGGTGCAAGAGGGTTTTTACCCTGCCGGCCGCGTCGTCGATGAGGCCTATGTCCAACAGCATCGGGGTACTGTTGTGCGGCGTTTGGCTTTAGCAAGCCGTCGCCTGGCTGACACCATCAATCGGATGGCGGCAACACGCTAACCATGCAAGCTTATCGCCCATGGCTTGGCATTTTGTTCATGTGCCTGGCCAGCAGCTTTTTCCCGGTCATGAATGGCTTGGCTAAATTAATGAGCGCAAGCTACAGCTCAGAACAGGTTGTTTGGGCGCGCACCTTAAGTCACCTGCTTTTGGTGCTCGCTGTGTTGCTGCCACGTTATGGGCCGCGGGTATTGATCACCAAGCGCCCCAAAGTTCAGTTCCTGCGGTCCTGCATGTTGCTTTCGTCAACTTTTATGTTTTTTTCGGCACTAAAATTTATTTCAATCGCCCAGGCAGCATCCATTTCCTTCATTGCCCCCCTGATCGTTGTTTTGTTGGCTGGACCCTTGTTGGGTGAGAAAGTCACGCTCACCCGGGTTGTCGCAGTCTTGGTCGGTTTTCTCGGTGTTTTGATTGTGATCAGACCTGGAACGTCGGTGTTTCAATGGGCTTCACTCCTGATCGTCGGTAGTGCGAGCTGTTATGCCATTTATCAACTCCTTACCCGTAAAGTCGCTGGGATTGATCTGCCTGAAACCTCGGTGGTCTACTCCGCGCTTGTGGGCTCTGTCATACTAAGCTTGATTGTGCCGTGGTTCTGGACCGACCCCGCAAACTGGATCGATGTGCTCTTGCTGTGCAGTTTGGGTGCGCTCGGCGCCGCGGGTCATTATTGTGTGGCTCGCGCCATGACCTATGCGCCTGCAAATTTTGTCTCGCCGTTTCACTACTGGCAGATGGTTGGCTCGGTTGCCGTGGGCTATTGGATGTTCGGTGATTTGCCTGACAGCTTCACCTGGCTTGGTGCCTGTTTGATTATAGGGGCGGGGCTTTATGTGGGACTTCAAGCTGAGCGATCCGTGCCAAGGCCTGAGCATAAGCCCGGTTGAGCGTACCTGGGTCGCTTGCCGATACTTCCATATCCTGCAACAGTCCATCACCAATGCCATAGACCCAGCCGTGCAGGCTAAGCTGATGCCCCCTGGCCCAAGCGTCCAGCACGACGGTGCTCTGGCCCACATGGCGAACCTGTTCGATCACGTTCAACTCAACCAATCGATCGTGGCGTGTTGCCGGTCCAAATCGCTCCAGGATCGCCTGATGCCGGTCGCGGACATCCTGAATATGTCGCAACCAATTGTCTGCAAGTCCTATACGCGCAGATTCGAGAGCAGCCAAGACCCCCGAGCATCCATAATGACCAACCACAATCACATGCGCTACACCGAGACGTTCCACCGCAAATTGCACGGTTGAAAGCGCATTCAAGTCGGAATGCAGGAAAAGGTTCGCAACATTGCGATGAACAAAGACTTCACCGGGTTCGAGCCCGGTGATCTGATTTGCCGGCACCCGACTATCAGAGCAACCGATCCACATGTAACGTGGATTTTGCTGCGCCTGAAGCCGTTTAAAAAACCCCGGGCGCTCTGATTCCATGCGCTGCGCCCAGGTCTTGTTGGCATCAAAGAGGGCTTTAAGTGACTCACCAACCGCTGTAGCACGATGACCGGGTGCGTCGTCTCCCGGGGTTTGCTGTAGCGAATCTGGCTGCGCGGCAGCGTGAGTGCCGGCAGCCTTCGCTTCAAGATCAGGCATCAGCGAACGACAGCAAGCTGGTCGCGTTTACCCGCTTTGTAGGTGTAAAGTGTGAGTGCTCCATTTTTAATATCACCCTTTTGATCAAAGGCGATGGTGCCCGTCACGCCTTTATAGCCCTCGGTTGCTGCCAGTACCGGCAGGAATTTCGCGGGCTCTGTGGAGTTAGCCTTTTGCATGGCAGCAACCATCACATTAACTGCGTCATAAACATAGGGCGCATAAAGCTGCACATCGGTATTGAATTTGGCTTTGAATTTCTTACCAAAATCTTCCATCGATTTTTTGGCTTCGCCTTCCACACCACCAGCTTCTGCACAGACAACCTGACTGTCGCCCATTGATCCGGCAGCAAGTTTGGGCAACTCGCCCGTGCAAATACCATCGCCTCCCATAAATTTGGCGTTGATACCAAGTTGCTTCATCTGGCGGAGCATGGGTCCAGCAACGGCGTCCATACCGCCGAAAAAGACAACATCAGGCTTTTTCGCCTTTAAGCTCGTGAGAATCGCTGTGAAATCGGTTGCTTTGTCGTTGGTAAACTCGCGTCCGACCACTGTGCCGCCAGCAGACTTGACGCCTTTTTCAAATTCGTCGGCAACACCTTGGCCGTAGGCGGTACGGTCATCAACGACGGCGATACTTTTACCCTTGAGTTGCTTGACCGCGTACTTGCCGAGCGTTCCGCCAAGGTGAACATCGTCGGCCACCACGCGGAAGGTTGTTTTGTAGCCTTGACGCGTAAAGCGCGGGTTGGTTGCGGAGGGGCTGATTTGGGGAATTCCCGCGTCGCTATAAATCTTAGATGCTGGGATCGAGGTTCCAGAATTAAGATGACCGATTACACCGACCACTTTGCTGTCAACAAGCTTTTGTGCCGCTGCGGTACCTTGTTTGGGGTCGGCTGCGTCGTCCTCTGCTAGTAACTCAAACTTGATTTTCTTTCCGCCGATCGTGATGCCTTTGGCATTAAGTTCTTCAACGGCGAGTCTTGCGCCATTTTCATTGTCTTTGCCAAGATGGGCGATACCACCGCTCGTTGGTGCCACATGGCCCAGGCGGACAACCGCTTCCTGGGCATGGACGTGTTGCGCAACAAATCCGATGAACAAGGCACCTGCAATCGCATGAAATTTAAAGACCATCATCAAGCTCCTTTAAGTTAGATCGAACCGGTTTATAAATCGATATAGAAAAAAGATCATCAAGCAAACATCCAAGCACACATCCAAGCAAGCCTTATTCACCGAGGTAGGCTGCGCGAACGCGAGGGTCATCGAGCATTGCTTTGGCCTCGCCTTGCATGATCAACTCGCCTGATTCCATGACGTAGGCACGGTTTGCAAGCTTGAGCGCTCGGGCTGCATTTTGTTCGACCAGCAAGATCGTCATACCGTCTCGATGAATATTGTGAATGACTTCAAAAATGGTATCGACCATGATCGGCGACAAACCCATGGAGGGTTCGTCGAGCAACAAAAGCTGCGGTCTCGCCATCAAGCCCCGTCCCATGGCCAGCATTTGCTGTTCACCACCGCTCATGGTACCGGCAAGCTGTCTTCGGCGCTCCTTCAATCTTGGAAAAAGGGCAAAGACCTTCTCGATGTCATCCTCGATCTCGCGATCGGCTCGCAAGTAGGCACCCATTTGCAGGTTTTCGATGATCGTCATCCGAGTAAAGCTGCCGCGTCCCTCGGGTACCATCACCAGGCCTTGTTTTGCCAATTCCCAAGGACTCAACTCGGTGATGTCTTGATTGTGAAATTGTATTCGACCCGAACGTTTAGGGTGTAAGGCGGTGAGCGCTTTCAAGGTGGTTGTTTTGCCAGCGCCGTTGGCGCCTAAGAGACTTACCAACTCGCCTCTCTGAACCTCAAAGGATATGCCTTTGATGGCCACAATACTGCCATAGGCAACGCTTAACCCTTCGACCTTAAGAAGACTCATGCTGATGAGCCGAGGTAGGCTTCAATCACCCGAGGATCACGCCGTACCTGGTCGGGTGTGTCTTCTGCGATCACGCGTCCGTTATCAAGCACGGTGATCCGATCGCAGATGCCTGCGACGAGCTTCACGTCATGCTCGATCAATAAGACCGTCCGGCCGTCGGCACGGATGCGCTCGATCAATTCACGCAAGACATTTTTCTCGCTCGCATTCATCCCTGCCGCCGGTTCATCCAGTGCCAGCAAACGAGGTTCAGTGGCCAGTGCGCGGGCGATTTCGAGTCGCCGTTGATCGCCGTAGGACAAACTGTTGGCGCGGTGCTGGGCATAACGGCCAATGCCCACATAATCGAGGAGTGCGTGCGCTTGATCGCGCAGCTGTGCTTCCTCATGATAAAAATGTTTCGTACGCCAGATGGCGTCCCATAGGCCAGCGTTTGAGCGACTATGCCGACCGACCCGCACATTGTCGAGGGCGCTCATGTCGCCGAACAAGCGAATGTTTTGAAAGGTTCTGGCAATACCCGCCATCGTGACCTGATGTACCGAACGCGGTCGATAGTTTTGACCCTGAAGCGCAAACTGACCGCTATCGGCACTGTAAAGCCCGGTGATCAGGTTGAACAAGGTGGTTTTGCCCGCGCCATTAGGCCCGATCAAACCATGGATTTGGCCCGCTGCAATACTCAGATTGACATCGGCGAGCGCCTGTAGCCCACCAAAGCGTTTTGATACCTGGGTGATTTGAAGCAAGCTCATTGGGCATGACCTGCGGCGGACTTGACCTTGTCGCTCGGCCACAAACCCTGCGGGCGCAAAAGCATGATGCCGATCATGGCGAGCGCAATCAATAACTGGCGCAAGATCGCGGCGTCGATGCGCCCGCCGGTGAGGTTTTGGATGTCGCCTGCAATGTAGCGCAAAACCTCCGGCAATGCGGCAAGCATGAGCGCACCCAGAATCACACCGGGTAAATGCCCGATGCCGCCGAGCACCACCATCGCAACAATCATGATGGATTCCATCAGGCTGAATGACTCCGGTGAAACAAAACCTTGAAACGCAGCAAACATCGCGCCTGCAACGCCGCCAAAGCTTGCACCCATGGCAAAAGCAAGCAATTTCATGTTTCGGGTGTTGATGCCCATGGCCTTGGCAGCCAGTTCATCTTCTCTGATCGCCATCCAGGCGCGGCCGATTCGAGAGTGTTCTAAGCGATAGCACACAATAACACTCAAAACAACCAGTCCCAGAAAGAGCCAGTAGTAAAGCGTTACTGACGCAATCTTATAGTCGCCAATCATCAGCGGTTTACCGAGGCTCAGGCCCCAAACACTCATCGGGTCGATCCGGTCAAGGCCCCGGGGACCGTTGGTGATGTTTACCGGATGCTCCAAATTATTCATAAACACCCGGATGATTTCGCCAAAGCCTAGCGTGACGATCGCAAGATAGTCACCTCTTAGTCTGAGCACCGGAAGCCCCAAGAGCGCGCCTGCGACCGCCGCTAGCCCCGCCGCTAGCGGGATCACAAACCAGATAGGCGTGTGTAAGCCCTGGGGGAAAACTTGCCCGAGGCTGGCGAAGGTTTCGGTGAGATGCGGTGATGCCAACAGGGCGTACATATAAGCGCCAACAGCATAAAAGGCGACAAAACCCAAATCCAGCAGGCCGGCATAGCCCACCACGATGTTGAGTCCTAAGGCCAAGAGCACATAGAGCATTGCCAGGGCAAGAATCCGAACCCAACCTGCACCGATGGATTGGACCGCCAGTGGAAGCAGCAAAAGCGCGAGGGCGAGGGCGAGAAAGAGCGGCCAGCGGTGTTTAAGCGCCTGCATGATCTATGCCCTGTCTGCGATGCGTTCTCCCAAAAGACCCGAGGGTCTGAGGGTCAAAACGAGAATCAGGGCGGCGAAGGCAAAAATATCAGCGTAGTGAGAGCCTAGCAACCCGCCCGTGATATCGCCGAGATAGCCCGCACCAATGGCCTCCACCAGACCTAGCAAAAGTCCGCCCACCACGGCGCCCGGCAGGTTACCGATGCCTCCCAGCACGGCTGCAGTAAAGGCCTTAAGGCCCGGTAAAAAGCCCATCGCGTGCTGCACCGTGCCGTAATTGGCCGCCCACATCATGCCGGCAAGCGCTGCAAGCACAGCGCCGATCACGAAGGTCGCAGCAATCACCCGGTCGGGATTCACACCCATCAGCGCAGCGACGCGAGGATTTTCCGCTGTGGCCCGCATCGATCGCCCAAGGCGCGTGCTGTTGACCAACATCATCAGCAAAACCAGCACGATCGCGGTTACAAGCAAGATCATCAACTGGGTGACGGTGATCACAGGCCCACCAAGATCGATGGGATCCAAGGGCAGCAACTGTGGGAAAGGCTTGGGATTAGGCTTCCAGATCACCATCGCGAGGGTTTGCAATAAAAGGCTCACGCCCATCGCGGTAATCAAAGGGGCGAGTCGGGGCGCGTTTCTCAGGGGCTTATAAGCGAGCTTTTCGATCGCAAAATTCAGCAAGGCACAAACCGACATCGCGATAGGCGTTGTGATCAGCAATAGCATCCATCCGGATAGCCCCGAGTCGCCCAGCAGGCTGATCACCGTAAAGGCCACCATGGCCCCCACCATCAATACCTCGCCGTGAGCGAAGTTGATCAGATTCACGATCCCGTACACCATGGTGTAGCCCAAGGCTACCAAGGCATACATGCTGCCCAAGACCAGACCATTGATGATTTGTTGCAAAAATGTGTCCATCGCCGAATGCTCGCACAAGAAGCGAAAACGGTACAAAGCAGGCGCATTTGCAGGGACTTCGGCGCATGAGTTGCTTGGACCGTGGCATCGCTCATGCTAGCGTGCATCCGGAACGGGAAGGCGGTTTTGGCACATTTAGGAAGATTTAGCTCCGGAGTTTCCATGCAACTTGATCTCTTACATTGCCTGCAAGCGCGCTATGGTCAAGCCTTCGAATGGCCCGATGAATTGAATGCCGGGCAGTGCGAGGCTCTGGCCCGGATCGCCGATCACAGCAGTCATCGTGCATGGGCCGATCAACCGGTCTCGGATGCCTTATTGCGTGTGCTTGCCGCCTGTGCTTTGAGTGCGCCCTCCAAGAGCTTTTTGCAGCAAGCCGATTTGATTCGCGTGCAGCGCGCTGACCTGCGCGAAAAATTCAATCACTTGATTCCGTCGATGCCCTGGATTGCCGATGCGCCCGAGTTTTGGGTGGTCTGCGCCAACGGTAGGCGCTTGAGACATTTATTTGCTCGCGAAGGTAAGGACTTCGTCAATGAACATCTCGATTCGTTCTTCAATGCCAGTATCGATGCAGGACTTGTATTGATGAACTTCATTCGTGCCGCAGAAGAGGCTGGTCTGGTCTGCTGTCCGATTAGCGTTATCCGAGATCAGGCGAGTCTGGTTTCCAGCTGGCTGGCGCTTCCCGCTCACGTGATTCCGCTCGCGGGTCTTTGCATGGGTTACCCCTTGGCCAAACGCAATCTGCTTCCCCGGCTCGGACTCGAAGCGAGTGTGCACCTGGATCGCTTTGATGATCGGCACATCGATCAGCAGCTTGCCGAGTTTGATCAGCGCTGGATGCAAGCTCAGTCGATAAGCGGCAAGCTCCAGTCTGCCTGGACCAAAGATAAGCAAAAACAGTACAGCGAAGCCCAGCGTGCCGATTGGGGCGCATTCGTGCGCGAGCAAGGATTCTCGACCGATTAATTTGAAAGGCCCAATGATGCAAGATGCTTTAAACGTTGCCCCTAGTGGTTTGAACAAGCAAGCGATGTTGATCGATGGTCAATGGGTTTCCAGCCTCGACGATGAGTGGATACCGGTGGAGGACCCGGCAAAACGCGAGGGCTTCGCGCTTGTGCCGCGTGCGCGTGCCACCGATGTTGACAGGGCTGTCAAGGCTGCAAGTGCCGCATTCAGCCGATGGAAAAAAACATCAGCCGCGGAACGCGGGCGCCTGCTTTATCGCATTGCAGATGACATGGAAGCTGCCAAGGAAAACCTGGCAAGGATGATCAGCCGCGAAAACGGTAATGCCTTGCGAACCCAAAGCCGCGGCGAAGCGGCGCTTGCGGCCGAAGTCTTTCGTTATGTTGCGGGCTTGGCGCGTGAGCTCAAGGGCCACAGCATGTATTTGCAAGCCGAGACCTTGGACTACACCAGGCGTGAGCCCTACGGCGTCGTTGGCGCGATCATTCCTTGGAATGCACCGCTGGTGCTTGCAGCGTTAAAGATTGCCCCTGCACTCATGACCGGCAACACGATGGTGCTCAAAGCTTCCGAAGAGGCACCGCTTGCGGTGCTGGCGATGTCCAAAATCTGTGCCGAACATTTACCTGCAGGGGTACTTAACACCTTGACCGGATATGGCGTGGAATGTGGTGCGGCGATTGCTGAACACCCGGGGATCCCAAAGCTTTCGTTCACCGGATCAACTGCGGTCGGCCGTTCGATTCTGGCCGCTGCCAGTCAGCGGGTCGCTGCGGTCACGCTTGAGCTCGGGGGCAAGAGCGCGCAAATCGTTTTTCCTGATGTCGATGTCGATTTTGTAACCGAAGGTGTGATCACAGCGATGCGTTTTTCGCGCCAAGGCCAGTCATGCACCGCCGGATCAAGGCTTTTCGTGCATGAATCGATTGCCGATCGCTTGATCGAAAGCTTGCATGTTCGGCTTAAGGCGATGCGGGTTGGCGACCCCTTAGACGAGGCTACTGACGCTGGTTCGCTCGTCAATGAAAAGCAGTTCCTTCGCGTCTGTGCTTTTGTCCAGGAGGCTATTGATCGGAAGCCCCAGGCCCTTTTGCTTGGCGGTTTGCCGCCGACCCAAGGACCACTGTCGAAGGGTTATTTCTTTGAGCCGACCCTTTTCTTTGACCTTCCCGACGATGTTCGCATGACGCGAGAGGAAGTTTTCGGTCCGGTCCTATCAATCGCAACCTGGAAGCATGAAGACGAGGTCGTGGAAAAAGCAAATGCCTCGCACTACGGCTTGGCGGCTTTTGTCTGGTCGCGCGCAGGTGCGCCTGCGTTGCGCGTTGCTCATGCGCTCGATGTGGGATGGGTTTTGGTTAACCAAGGCGGCGGTCAGTCGATTGGGCACTCCTACGGCGGTATGAAGCAAAGTGGGGCAGGGCGCGAGTTTTCGCTTGAAGGCATCCTGTCGAGTTACACTGACATCAAGCAAGTGTCGGTGAGTTTGGGCGATCAGGGTTTCGAAAGATTATAGATTATCCATTATATTATATAATATATATTATATAAAGATGTCGTTGATAGAAACATGCTTATGACATTTACCGGTGCAGTCGCGTCAAAAGGCGGTCATGATGGATAAAGTGCTTGGCTTTATTGGCTTGGGTGCGATGGGCAGCAAGATGATCAAGCATTTGCCCAACGACAGGCAGCGCATCTTGTTCGATGTGGACCTTGAACGTTGCCAAGCTGTTGCTGAAACCCTCGCAGGTGAGGTCTTGGTCGCACAAAGTTTAGATGGTTTTGCAAGCGCGCAAATCGTGATGTTGATGCTTCCTGATAGCGCCGCGGTTGATGCAGTTGTTCTAGGTCGGGAGGGCTCGCCAGGACTGATTCATCACCTTGCCCCCGGGGCCTTGTTGATCGATATGGGTTCGAGTCAACCGCTAAACAGCCAGACTATCGCGGCAAAGGCTCAAGAGCGGGGTATTGCCTTCTTGGATGCACCGGTATCGGGCGGGACGGTTGGTGCCGAGAAGGCAAGCCTTGCCATCATGGTAGGGGGACATGCTCACGATCTTGAACGTGTCAGCGGATTGCTTGCTTGCATGGGCTCTCAGGTGACTCATGTCGGCACGCACGGCGCGGGCCACGCACTCAAGGGTCTCAACAATCTTCTTGCTGCCACCATTTTCGCGGCAACAAGCGAAGTCTTTACCGCTGGCGAGCGCTTTGGGCTTGATCCCGCCGTGATGCACCGGGTGATCAATGCTTCGAGTGGCGGCAGCTTTGTCACCGAGACGATCTGGCCACGCTCGGTCTTGCCAAAGACTTGGAACTTTGGTTTTGCTTTGGCCCTGATGCATAAGGATGTGGGCATTGGCATGTCCCTCGTTAGAGCGGCAGGGGTTAAAGCTAGCTTGCTTGAGCAAAGTGCAGCCCTTTGGGACGAAGCCAGGCAAGAAGCAGCAGGCAATGCCGATCTGTCTGACTATGCTCGGCTGTTGATGCGCGAAAAATCTTGATCTTTCTTAAAAGTCTTTCATACTGCGGATTCGAAGAAGGCGGATAGCCTCAGACCACGGTGCTTTTGTTGAGGACCTCGAAAAATTGAGGGCTTCGAAAACACAGAAGGGAGACCAAGATGTTTCAACGTATTTTGCTCGCCTATGATGGGAGCGCTGCTTCACAGCGCGCACTGATCGATTCGGATGCCGTTGCGAAAATGACCGGTGCACGCGTGCATTTGGTGGCGGTGGTACCTGAGCCAACCGCCCATCTTGCTTTTGAAGCCGGCATGCTCGATATGCCAGACCCTGCGGAGCAGCGGGGGCATGCCAAGCGTAGGCTTGATAGTGGCATGACCTTGCTGCGAGATCATGGCTTTGAGGTAAGCGGCGAGGTCTTGTTGGGCGATCCTGTTGAACAAATTGCCGATGCGGCAGAACGCATTGGCGCTCAGTTGATTGTGGTCGGCCATCATCGCAATCGTGGCTGGCTGGAACGCTGGTGGAATAGCCCGATTTCTGCCGCCCTGATTGAGCGTGCGCATTGCAGCGTGCTCGTGTCCATTCACGACTGAACCGGCAGGCGTTACAGAACAAATGTCTGTATCGGACTTGCTGGCGATCTTAACGCGTTCGGGAAGCGCTTTAATGCAAGATCAGCGAGGCCTTACGAAGTAGCCGATACAGCGCCATTGTTGCAATTCTTCACGATACATCACCAACATCTCGGTGATGGGCTCGATGGCGATATCTGTTTCAAAATTGATAATAATATAATCGCCAACTGGCCCTTTGGGCAAATCTTTGGCAGCACGGCTTAATCCAGGACGTCGTGCTTTGATCTCACCCAAAGGGTCACGCGCAGCGCCGGCAAGACGTACCCAAACGTCGCGATCCACAGAGGCTTTAAAGTGATGCGCTGCCTGATCCCAAGCCTGAGCATAGTCACGCTGATCCATGAGGCTGAGAAATTGTTCTGCGGCCTTAAGCGCAAGCTGCAATGCCTCGGGATTGGGATGCTGGGGTACCGATTGTGTGGCCTTGCTCGCAGCTTTGGGATTCGTGTCAGCCTGTGGTTGTACCGCTCGCGCAGGGCTGGCAGGCACGAGGCATAACGCGCATATCAACCCCAAAGCGGCGTTCAGGACAAACCTTGCCCTCATCAACGGGCTGTCTCCGTCTCCATCGCAACTTGCTCCAAGCGATCTTTGGCGCGCTTGCGCGTCGCAAGCCAGCCCAGACCAAGCACACCGGCAATGGCTGCCAGGTAGATCAATCCCCGAATGGTTTTTTGAACCATATCGTCACCATCGACATAAGCATCCAGTAAGGGCTCATTAATAACCATATGGGCAGCGGTGTAGGCAAGTACCGCCGCACCAAGTTGGATGATGGCCGGGAAGCGTTCGACCAATTTCAGCACCAGCGTACTGCCAAAAATAACAATCGGGATACTGATCAGCAAACCGAGGACCACCAGGTCGAAAGCGCCCTTGGAAGCTCCAGCAACCCCGAGCACATTATCGATTCCCATGAGCGCATCGGCGATCACGATGGTTTTCATGGCACCCCAAAATGTGGTTGCCCCTGCTTCGTCGTGACCGTCATGATCAGTGTCGGTCAGCAGCTTATAGGCAATCCACAGCAGGCCCAGACCGCCGACAAGCATCAAGCCAGGGATCTTTAGTAACCAGACCACGCCAAGCGTCATTGCAGAACGCACGACAATGGCGCCGACCGTACCCCAAAGAATCGCCTTGCGCTGCAGATGGGCAGGCAGGTTACGGGCGGCCAAGGCGATGACGATGGCGTTGTCACCTGCGAGTACCAAGTCAATCAAGATGATCGCCGCCAGGGCAGACCACCATGGCATTGAGAACATTTCCATGCTTGTTATCCTTCAAAGAGACGGCGATTAGACATGAAAGCGAAAACCCGGTCAAAGCCATGGGTCATGTTGCGCTGACCAAGCCGCCGACCCGTCGCTCGAGTCGTGCATAGGGGTATTCGGGATATTCAGCGGGCGATTTCGCCTTTCAGATCACACTTGAGTTATTCAGCGACACGATTGGCGGCGCAAGCTGCGAAAGGAATGCATCCGTGGGACTTTTTGAAAGTATGAAGCAAGGTGACGCGCTCATGCAGATGTTTGCCGGCAACGATAATCCCGCTGCTGAGCAGTTTCTAAGTGACGCCGAGGTGAATGCAATGCGTGGACGACTTGCCTTTCGCGAATCCTTAAAGGCCTTTGTCCGGGGCCGCGTGGTTGCCAAAGGTGCCGGCTTATGGGTGCTGACATCCGAGGCAATCCTGATTTTTGGCGAGGCAGCCTATCCCTACCGAATGCCTTTTTCAGCGATCGAGTCGATGGTGGCCGAAGCGGGGCAGTATGGTCTGACACTAAGGCTCCGGTTCAAAGGTGCAAGCTATGCTGTCTTTGGCGTGAGTATGCGCATGGGTGTGGCTTTTGCACGCATGCTTTCGCGCGCCAGTGGCGTCCACCCGCAAGGGCTTGAACAGCGATTGAGTGCTGACGATATCGACAGCGTACTTCATCGGTTTAAGGACGCTGCCTTTAGGGTGGACCCCGTCGGCACACTTATCGAGCAACACCCTGAGCTTTGGAAGCAGTGGCTTGCCCAGAGCGCCGAACAAGGGATGTTGTTGGTGGACGAATATCCAAGCGCATAAGAATTGCCCAAGGGCGGCCAGCCTACGGCGGCCTGACGAGGGTTTTAGACTGCACCGTGTAATTTCTTCTAAGTTGCCGTCAGCCTGGCGATATCACGAAAGCATTGGCGCACATAACGATGAACGCTCTGATGCTCGCTCCGGTGATGCCACAGCATGTCAACATGAGGTGAAGGCAGTCGCAGGGGCAACTGGGTGCTGAAAATCTTTTCTGCGATCCCGCTTGAGGCAATGAAGTGGGTGGGCAGCACGGTGAGCAAGTCGGTCGACAGCACCACTTGGCCTGCGGTGAAAAACTGGTTCACCGTGAGCACCACCTGACGTTTGCGGCCGATTGCTTCGAGCGCCTCGTCGACAAAGCCATAGGGGCGACCTGAAAAGCTTACGAGCAGGTGTTCAGCCGCGCAGTAGCGGTCTAAACTCAGTGGCGTACCCGCCAAGGGATGGTCGGGTCTCATGACGCAGACATAGTCGCCTTCGTAGAGACGACGGCTCCGAAAGGCCTCGGCCGCATGACTTTGGTCTGCCTGGGTACTGATGGCTTCAGCTTCGACCGCGGGAAAGTAGCCAAGTGCAAGATCGAGTTCGCCTGATGCAAGTAACTCCCTTGGATCACGCGAGAACAGGGTCCGGACGCGCCAAGACAGCCCCGGTGCTTCCTGACGTGTCTTTCGCATCAGTGCGGGGATGAGCAAGGTGGCGGTTGAATCGGCCATCGCAAGCGTGATGGTGTCGCTGCACAGACGAGGATCAAAGCCTTGATCGGGTTCCAGCGTTTGCCGAAGTTGCGCGAGCGCTGCTTCAATACTTGGCCACAGTTGCAGGGCTTTCATGCTCGGTTTCACGCCATAGCCTTCTCGGATGAATAAAGGATCATCAAAGGCATCCCTGAGACGCGCTAAAGCATTACTCACCGCGGGCTGGCTCATTGCCAAAACTGCTGCGGCGCGTGTCAGTTTCCCCTCGAGCATCACTGCTTCGAAGACGCGAAGCAAATTCAAGTCAAACGTTCGGAAGTTCATTATGAAGCCGACTAAAATATAAATTTAATGAATAGTTACCATTCTAATATATCACTTGAAATAATTGCTGCGGTGCCGCAATATGCTGCTTACACAAAACGAGGCAAAGACCTCTCCTCCCTTTCTCGAAAGTCATTCAAGGAATCATCATGGCAACGATTTCAATCCAGTCAGGCAGTTCAGTACTTCGCGGTTCAAGTCATCAAGGGCTCCAACGCGTTTCAGAGGCCTCAAGTCTTTTCATCCGTGTCTTTAACCGTATGGTTGCAGCCCAGGAAGCCGCGGCAATGCGTCGACTTGCTCGTTACCAGCACGCCTTATATCTTGATCTGCTCAGTCAGGACCATCGACTCGCCGAAGAGTTTCTTGCTGCCAAGTCCCGTCGCGAGGCCTAAAGCGTCGAGACCCGTCGCGGCGTTCCGAGGAATGCCGCTTTGGAATTTGCAGCACCCGGCAAGGGCTACCGGTGTTTTTAGCTTTCACTTAGCATCGGTGCTTTCACAGGAAGGCAAATTGCCCGTCAGGGGGATCCGTGGCCAAGCGGCAAGCGTCGATGGCCTATGTCGTGCTGGCAGTCTGCACTGGGCTAAACATTGTTTCTCGCGGCATTGCAGAAAGTTTTGCGGTTTTTTTGCTGCCCTTGAGTACGGCTTTCGGTGCGAGCCGTTCCGAAACAACGCTGGCCTATGCAGCATTTATGCTTGTTTTGGGGCTTTGTTCTCCACTTACGGGCTGGGCTGTTGATCGTTTCGGCCCCAAGCTCGTTTATCGGGTAGCGATCGCGCTTTGCGCAATGGCTTGCTTGTGCGCCTCAGTTGCGCCGAGCCTCGCCATGGTCTATGTATCGATTGGTTTGTTGTTGCCGTTTGGTGTTTCCGGCATGGGTACGATTGCTGCATCCAATCTGGTTAGTCGATGGTTTACGGCGGGACTTTCCAGCGCCATGGGTTTGCTTGCCGCCGCGCTGGGTACTGGGATATTGCTCTTTGCGCCGCTCTCGCAAGCTCTCATCGAGCGGCTCGGATGGCGCATGGCTTACGCCTCGCTTGCGGGATTGCTTGCGGTGATTTGGTTACTGCAATTTGTGCTGCCCTGGCAAACCATGAGCGCTGAGGCGGCGTCTAAGGCTGCACAAAACCCGCTTGAGCAGGGCAAAGGACTAAGCCTCGCTGCGTTGATGCAAGTTGCCTTGCGTGAACGATTATTCTGGGCTCTGTTTGGCGTCATGTTTGTGACCTCGGTGAGCACTTATGCAGTGACCGTGCAACTTGTGGCCTATCTGGTTTCAGCCGGTCTCGATCCGCTGCATGCCGCCTGGGTTTTTGGTGCAACAGGGCTCGCATCGATCGGCGGCATGCTTGCTGCAGGCCATTTGGCAAGGCGGTGGGGTGAGGTAGGTGTGGCCCGTGTTTCCTATTCGGCAACCGTTCTTGGTTTGCTTGCCTTGGCACTTTTCCAGCATTGGCCATCAATCGGGTTATTGATCGCTTACGTTTTATTATTTGGAACCATGCAGGGATCCCGAGGTCCGCTTGTCGCGGTGCTTGCGGCCAGAGGCTTTGCGGGTGCTCATCAAAGCACGATGTATGGGCTCGTGCTTATCGGGATGGGCTTTGGTGGCGCCCTGGGATCATGGGCCTCGGCTGCGCTTTTTGATTGGCTTGAAAGCTACACACCGATGATGATCCTGTCTGCCCTGGCTGCCGTGTCGGGATATCTGATTTTTTGGCGCATGAAGGCTTGGAACGAGGCATGATGCGTGATGAATGTCGAGAACTGACAGCGTCGCGGCTAGGTTGATCGCGTGTTCGGAGGGTAAGCTTGAATCAAATCATGGACCAGAAGCTTTCTAAAGAGGACCCAGGTTCAGGCCATCGATCGATGGTGTCGCAGCAGCCGAACGCTCAAACAAACAGATCGTCTGAGCAAGGCTTTGTGAGAACGATGTGCCCGATGAACTGTCATCCCACCCTTTGCGGTATGAAATTGCGGATTGAAGATCAGCAGATCGTCGAGGTTTCAGGCGACGCTGAACATCCTGATAGCCGGGGGTTTCTTTGCATCCGCGGGCGAGCGAGCGTTGAGATACGGCGCAATCCGAAGCGATTGCTAAGCCCGCTTTGTCGAGATGACGTGCTTTCTGATTTTCGCGCCTGCAGCTGGGATGAAGCCCAACATAGACTTGTCGCTGCGATAGTGGCTCAGCCCGCTTCATGCACCGCGATTTGGTCAGGCCACGGGTCGGCTTCATCAACCTACGGTACACGGGTGATGGGGCAGTTAATGGCGCGATTTGCGCGGCTTCATGGGAGTCAATTCTTCAGCCCGACCATGATTTGCTGGGGCCTGGGTGCTTTTGGTCTAGGTTTGACCGGCCTGCTCGAACCGCATAGCAAAGAAGACCTCGGTGATCATGCTGAGATGGTGCTGATGTGGGGTGCAAATTTCAGCAGTCAGCCCAATACTGCGCCTCATGTACTCCGGGCAAAAAGGCGCGGGGCTTATGTTGTTTGTATCGATGTTCGATACACTGAAGCTGCTGCGCAGGCCGATGAGGTGCTTCTGATTCGGCCAGGAAGCGATACTGCACTCGCCCTCGCCATGCTTCATGTCATTTGTTCTGAAACATTGATTGATCAAGCCTTTATTGCGGAACACACGATCGGGTTTGAGGCACTCTCTGAGCATGTAAAAGTTTTCACGCCCGACTGGGCTTCGGCGCAGTGCGCTATCCCTGCTGAGCAAATCCTACAACTTGCGAGGCGCTATGCTGGCACCAAGCCTGCGATGATTGTGCTTGGCGGCAGTTCCATGCACAAAGGTGCTAATCAATGGCAAGCAGCGCGGGCGGTCTCCTGTCTTGCGGCGATCACAGGCCAGGTCGCCAAGGCGGGTGCTGGTCTGGGGCCACGACACGGCAGTGGCTCCATCGGTCAAGGCTTAGGCAGTCTTGTGCCGCCCGATCCGCGCGATCCGATGCTTGTGATACCAAACCAGATGTCGAGCATGCTCGAGGCGATGGAAGATGGGCGAATCAAGAACTTGTTACTTTTTGGCACGAACATGCTTTCCTCGTTTCCGCAGCGCGCACGGTTAGCGCGTGCGCTCGAGCGTCTCGATTTGATCGTGAGTCATGATCTTTTTATGAATGAGACCGCGGCAAGCCATGCGCATCTTGTCTTGCCATCAACCGCTTGGCTTGAAGAACTTGGCTGCAAAATGACCCATACCCATCTTTATCTGAGCGATGCCTTGCTTTCGCCGGAGGGCGAATGTCGATCGACCTACCAAGTGTTGAAAGATCTTGCCCAGCAACTCAAGCTCGACGCCTTTCATCCCTGGGACAAGGTCGAAGCGATGTTTGATGCGGTGATCAATCAGCCCTTTACGGGACAGGCAAGCATCTCGTCATTGAGAGCCAGCGAGGGGAGGGCAGCTTTGAAGGTGTCTCATGTTGGTCATGCCGATCTTCATTTTGATACACCGAGCGGCAAGCTCGAGCTGTACTCTGAGCAGGCTCAACATCTGGGCTTATCACCATTACCTGAAATGCCGGATGGATTGAGTGATCCCGACATGGTCCAGATCAGTAAGGATTGGGTGCTTCTGTCAGAGCGGCCCTTTCGTCTTGCACAAGGGCGCACACTCCAACATTTTCATGGGTTTTATAACAATGGGAGTGCACTGCCAAGTCTTGCCAACAAAGATACTGAGCCCTGGGTATTGATGGCTTTAGCAGACGCCCAAGCATTCGGGCTGTGTCAGGACGACGGCATCTACCTTTGTAATCAATGGGGTTCGATGACCGTCAAGATTCGCTTGCATGAGCGCATGCCGCAGGGCAGCTTGTGGATTCGCGATGGATGGCCTCAACTGAATGCGCTTAGCGATGCTTCGCCAATCCTGCCTGAGGCTGCGGTCGATTTGTTTCGCTTTTCCGCCGGGCAGTCACGATTTGACCCCAGGGTCTATTTGGCGAGAGCTATCAGATGATGAGTTACAGATCACGAATGTCAGAGGGCGATTCCCAGCAAAGCTTTGATCAGGTTTTTGACTTGATCGTTGTTGGCTCTGGCGCAGGGGGTTTGTCAGCGGCCATCACGGCGAAACTGCACGGTCTTGATGTTTTGGTTGTTGAAAAAGAGGCACAGTACGGCGGCACCACAGCGCGCTCAGGTGGTTGGCTCTGGATTCCTATGAATCCATTAGCGATCGCCGCAGGTGTTGAGGATTCGATCGAATCGGCTAAGACATATTTGCGTCACGAGACAGGCGAGTTTTTTGATGAAAAACGTATCGATGCGTTTTTAAGAACAGGCCCTGAAATGATCGGTTTTTTTCAAGAACATACCGCGGTGCGATTTGATGCAGGCTATCTGTTCCCGGATTACCATCCGGATACAGCGGGTGGTATGTCTGGCGGTCGTCCTATCGTTGCGGCAGCATTTGACGCCCGGGAACTTGGCGATCATTTGCACAAACTTGCGCGTCCTTTTCGTGCGCTTGGATTTGCTGGTCTGGCGATAAGCTCGGGCAATGATTTGCTACATTTTTTTAACTTCAGCCGCTCGGCGCGTTCATTTGTTTATGTGATCAAGCGAATGCTCAGTCATGGGCTCGACTTGTTGCGCTTTGGACGTAGCATGCGTTTGGTCAACGGCAACGCACTTGCAGGGCGGCTCGGGAAAAGTCTTTTTGATCTCGGCATACCTTTATGGCTGTCGTCGCCAGCAACCGAACTCATCCGGGAAGGGCAAGGTGTTGTGGGTCTCAAGGTCTTGCGCGAAGGCAAGCAAATCGCGTTGCGATCCCGACGCGGTGTTGTGCTTGCAAGTGGCGGTTTTCCTCATGACCAGCAAAGGCGTAAGCGACTTTACCGCCATGATCCCCATGGGAAATCGCACTGGCCGCTGCCGCCCAAAGGCAATACCGGAGACGGTGCGAGCATGGCGGAAGCGATCGGAGCAAGGTTTTTCGATGCTTTTCCGCAGGCTGCTGCTTGGGCTCCCGTGTCCGAGGTGCGATGGCCTGATGGTGAAACAGGTCTTTATCCGCATTTTGTGGATCGGGGTAAGCCGGGCATTATCGCCGTGAATGAACGCGGTAAGCGTTTCGTGAATGAGTCAAGTTCTTATCACGATTTTGTGCAGGCCATGATCGCAGACGCGAAAGATCCGAGCGATGTCAAGGCCTGGTTTATTGCGGATCGGCAAGCGATTCGCCGTTATGGTCTCGGTATGGTTCGACCCTGGCCCGTGCCGATGACCTGGTGGATCGAGTCAGCTTATATACAAACGGCTGAGCGTTTGCCCTTGCTTGCTAAGAAGATTGGTGTCGATGGACAAGCGCTTCTTGAAACGGTGAGTCAGTTTAATCAACATGCCAGGGAAGGCCGCGATCCGCACTTTCATCGTGGCGCCAATGCCTATGGGCGTGCTCAAGGTGATGCGAAGCATCCGGGGAAAAACCCTTCACTCGCAGCACTTGAAGTGGGGCCATTTTTTGCGTTGCGTATTCGGCCCGGGGAACTTGGCAGTTTTGCTGGCTTGCAGTCGGATGATCAGGCAAGAGTGCTCGACCGGGAGGGCCGCGTCATCGAAGGTCTTTACGCGGTGGGTAATGACGCTGCAAGCATCATGGGTGGGAACTACCCGGGTGGCGGCATTACACTGGGGCCCGCGATGACATTTGGCTATCTGGCTGCCAGACATGCCGCCGGCGTGCATTTACTCTCAACGCAAACGCTGAAGCTAAATGCCTTTGTTGAGCAAGAGCGTCATGTTGGCCTTGGTCGCGCAGCGTCAATCCCCCGACACGCCTAAAGAACTGCCGAGACACCAAGGTATGGACACGAATTCGAAAAATGATGAGCAAAAGCGTCTTGCCTCCAGGGCATTTATGCCTTACCCCGAGGTTGTTCTTCCCTCCGCCGTCGGGGGGCCCTTAGCCGGTTTAAGCTTCGCAGTGAAGGACTTGTTCGACGTTGAGGCCTATCCGACAAGTGGTGGCCAGCCTATGGTGCTCGCGATGTCGGGGCTCAAGACGCAGTCCTCGCCGGTGGTGAGTCAATTGCTTGAGGCCGGAGCACGTTTTGTTGGCAAAACAATCACCGACGAGCTTGCCTTTTCGATCAATGGCCAGAATGCGCATTTTGGTGATCCAGTCAATCCCCGTGCGCCCGATCGCATCAGTGGCGGGTCGTCCTCGGGATCCGCGTCGGCAGTAGCCCACGGCCTGTGCGATATCGGGATCGGCAGCGATACCGGTGGCTCGATACGAGCCCCGGCGAGTCATTGCGGACTTATCGGAATGCGTACAAGCCACGGCTTGGTGAGTTTGAAAAACTCGCTCGAGTTCGCGCCAAGTCTCGATACCTGTGGTTGGTTCGCAAGCGATATGGATACCTTCACGAAGGCAAGTTCGGTTTTGCTTCAAGCGCCGCGCTGTTTGGCGCCCATGATGCCCGCCATCGTTAAGCCGCGCTGGATGCTCGGCAGTGATTGGTGGTCGATGCTCAATCCTGAAGTTGAGCTTGCACACGGCTTTGCAATGCGGGGCATATTAGCGGGCCTTCAAGCAGGCAGTCATCGGTTGACGGCTTTTTCAATCGATTTTGATGCCCTGGGTCCTGAGATCTCGGGTTTTGATGACCTTGTTCTCGCCTTCCGAATGATTCAAGCTTATGAAGCTTGGCAATGTCACGGCGCAATGATTCAAACCTATGGGCTTTCACTTGGCCCGGGCGTTGCCGAGCGGTTCCACTGGGCAAGTCAGGTGACTGCGGCCGACTATCGCAAGGCATCCAAGCTTCGGGACGTTTTCACCCAATGGTTCGATGAGCAACTTGGTCATGATGGGCTGATGATTGTTCCGACGATGCCTGATATCGCCCCCTTAAGAAGCGCAGATTCGGGATCGCTTGATCAGTATCGAGCAGCCGCGATGCGCATGCTTTGCGTCGCAGGACTCTGTCGTTTACCTCAAATCAGTTTGCCCCTATCCGAGCGATTAGGCGCCCCACTTGGGCTTTCCTTGATTGGTCCAGCGGGTAGTGATCTCGCTTTACTGCCATGGGCTATGTTTTTGATGCAATCGGGTACCAGGCCGGATTGCGCTGTTCCATGAATGACAAGCTACCCTCAATGGCTTCCTCGGTTGACCGCCGGGCGGCGTGTTCCTTGATCAGCGCTTGCGCTTGATCTTCAGTCAACAAGGCCTCGGCAAGCTCAAGTGTGCGTGCCTTGCAAGCCGAGACCGCCCCAGGTGCGTTTCGAAGCAACTGGTCAATAAGCGCTTCAGCGCGCACCTTCAGGGCCAACTCATCAGCCACAAGCTCGTGGACAAGTCCGATGTTTAAGGCCTGTTTGGCGTCGAAATGCTCGCAAGTTTGAAGGTAGCGGCGCAATTGCCGCAGTCCGATGGCTTGAATCAGATGGGGTAAAATAATGCTCGGCACCAATCCCCATCGTGCCTCGGTGATGCCGAATCGCGCGCGTTCGGTGGCGATCACAACATCACAGGCTGCAATCAGTCCGGTTCCGCCGCCATAACAGGCTCCGTGAACCAGCGCAATGCTTGTAGGTCGTAATCGCTGTAATCGATCCACCGCAAGCGCTGTTTGTCGCGAGGCTGCGAGGTTGGCGGCTTCACCTTGGGTTGCCAGCGAGGCGATCCAAGCAAGATCTGCACCGGCTTGAAAGGATGGCCCCTTCGCTGACAAGACAACAGCTCTGATGGCGTGTTGTTGGTCGACCAGGTCCATCGCTTGATGAAGCCCCTCAAGCATGTCTTCGTTGTAGGCGTTATGGACCTCTGGCCGATTCAAGCAAACATAGGCTACGCCCCGCCAATCAACAGCGCAAAGGACGGTATTATTACCGAACTGGATTTTTCGATCACTCAGCGTCGATCAGGCCCTTTGGCTTACCAAAAGGCTTGCCAGGTAATCAACAACCTGCGCGATACGCAGGGACTCTTCAGGGGGGATCTGGCGGATGGTTTCGTTCGTTGATGGGTCTGTAACCCGAATCACCGCCTTGCCAGAGGAAGCATCCACCACAAAATTGATGCCCTTGCCCAAACTGTTGGCGAAACTTTGAATTTTTTGCGCGGCCGACTCAACCTGAGCTCTCGCGATGGCTGCCGCTTCTTGAACCGAAGGGACTTTTCTTGGGGTCGCAGAGGTGATGAACTCAGCACGAACACCGAGCGTGCCTTCCGGTCGCTGAATCGCCGAAGGTGGCTCTCCTCGGATGGCGAGGAGTCGCCCACGATCAGCAGCAGGGTTAACTGGAGGCATGCCAGACATCGCTCATCTCCATCAGATTATTTTTACCAGTCCAATATTACTCCCTTAGCCCTTTAACTGCCAGCAAAACCATAAGCGGGGTAATCGGTATAGCCCTCGGTGCCACCGCCGTAAAATGTCGGGCGATGGTAGGGTGTAAAGGTCTGACCCCGCCGAATTCGTGCTGGTAGATCGGGATTGGCGATGAAATAGCGTCCAAAGGCAATAGCATCGGCATGGCCTGCTTCGACGGTAAGCGCTGCGCTCTGCGCGGTGAAATTGCCGGCAGTAATCAGCACACGATCCCAGTCTTTGCGGAACATCGCGCAGGCCGAGGGCACATCCTGGTGGTCGACTTCGCGCTGTCCCGCACCCGAGGCGCGAGGTTCGATCAGGTGAAGGTAGGCCAAGCCAAGGCGATTGAGTGCCTGAATGAGGGTGCGATACAGCGGTTCAGGGTCAGGGTCGCCTGAGTCATTGGCAATCCCAAAAGGCGATAGGCGGATACCCACTTTCGAAGGTGTCAGGGCTTGTGCAAGCGACTCGGCGACCTCTAAGGGAAGGCGAATCCGGTTTACCAAACTTCCGCCATATCGGTCCTCGCGCTTATTGCTTCGCTCATGCATAAACTGCTCGAGCAAATAGCCATTTGCGCTATGGATTTCAACACCGTCAAAACCAGCAGCTAACGCGCGCTTGCCGGCGCAAACATAGGCCTCCTTAAGCGCCTCGATGTCTGCCAGACTCATCGCCCGCGGCACGGCGAAAGGCTCTCGTTCGAAGTTTGCCGTCATTGCGCTGCCTTCAGCAGCAATAGCTGAAGGCGCCCAAGGGGGGCCGCCGTCAGGTTGATGCGAATGATGCGAGATGCGGCCCACATGCCAAAGCTGTAAGAAAATACGCGCGCCTCTTGCATGCACGCCGTCACAAACGAGTTTCCAACCCGCTTCCTGTTCATCGCTGTGAATCCCTGGTGTGGCAGGCATGCCCTGACCCTGAGGCATGATTTGAGATGCCTCGGCAATCAAAAGACCGCCTTCACTGGCGCGTTGGGTGTAATAAAGGGCGTTCAGCGCATGCGGGACATTGCCAGGCCTTGCGGCGCGCATTCTAGTAAGCGGTGCCATGACAATTCTGTGGCTGAGATCAAAGTCGCCGAGCTTAAGCGTTGTAAAAAGTAAAGGGGATTGCACAGAAAATGGCTCCACAAGGATGGTTTTAAGAACAGTGACCGAGCCATGTCAAGATAGCGCATCGAAGTTGGCAGCGTTATGTTGCACGATACAGGAGTAAGCTCGGTGGACAGTCGCTTGATGACGGGTTAAGGTCCAAAACATGGAGGGTAACAATGAACTGGACTTCTGGCTATGTGGCAGAGATTGACTATACCTACGGCTATTACCGAGAGCTGCAGCCGGGACTAATCGATTACGCACTCTTGTTTGCAGGGCAAAAGCCGAGCAGGAGTTTTTCGGTAGGCGATTCGCTACATTATTTAGAATTAGGTTATGGCCAAGGTCTTTCCTTGAATATTCATGCCGCTGCCTCACCTGGTCATTATTGGGGCACTGACTTCAACCCCTCCCAGGCGGCTGGCGCTACCGAGATGGCCCAATGTAGCGGGTCAAATCTGACCTTGCTTGACGCTTCTTTTGAAGAGCTTGCTTTACGTGATGATTTGCCGGCATTCGATGTCATTGCCCTTCACGGCATTTGGTCGTGGATTTCAGACAGCAATAGAGGCCACATCGTTGAGATCATCCGAAGGCATTTAAGGCCAGGTGGCATTGTTTACATTTCTTATAATTGTACGCCGGGATGGTCCGCGGCGATGCCCTTGAGGCATTTGTTGAGCCTGCATGCTGAACTGGCCGAAGGCGATGCCAAGGGCATTGTCGGGAAAATTGACGGCGCGCTCGCCTTTGCGCAGCAAGTCGTTGATTCAGGCGCGCAGTTTTTCCGTGCCAATCCCGCGGTCGCGGAGCGACTTAAAAAGATTGCTGCACAAAACAGGAACTATCTGGCCCACGAGTATTTCAATGCAGACTGGCATCCGATGCCATTTTCGGATCTCGCAGCATGGCTCGAACAAGCAAAGCTTGGCTTCGCTGCATCGGCGCACCTGCTTGATCATGTCGAGGCGATTCACTTACCAGAGTCCGGGGCAAAGATGCTCGCTGCCCAGAGCCATCCGGTTCTTCGCGAAACGCTTCGGGACTATATGGTGAATCAACAGTTTCGACGCGATCTCTTTGTGCGTGGCCCGAGGCGACTGGCGAGCCTAGAACGCATGGATGCGTTGCGTGCTCTATCGCTTGTGCTGCTCACGGCACCTAAGGATGTTTCAATGAAGGTTCAGGGAGCGCTTGGTGAGGCGAGTCTGCAAGAGTCGATCTATCTTCCCTTGATTGAGTTCTTGGAGCAACGCTTTGTGGCGGCGGTTGCAAAAGGCGCGGATGCGAAAGCGAGCATGAGCATCGGTGAGCTTGAGCAGGCGTTTAAGCAAACGGGAAGTGCCGTCAGTTCTCCTCAGCTTCTTCAGGCAATTACCGTTCTGCTCGGTCAGGGACACCTCGGTATTGCGCAATCCGAGCAAAGCCAGCAGGCCGTGCAAGCGCGATGCGATCGCTTGAATATGTGGATTGCGAACCGGTCTCGAGAGCATAACGATATTCAATTTATGGCTTCACCGCTCACCGGTGGCGGCGTGATGGTCAGTCGTTTCGAGCAATTGTTTCTCTTGGCAAAAACCCAAGGGCAGAAAGATGCCTCTGATCAATCGCAATGGATCTGGGAGCTGCTACTTCGGCAGGGTCAACGCTTGCTTAAGGACGGCAAAGCGATTGAATCACCGGCTGAAAACCTAGCAGAACTTGAGCGACAAGCGACACAATTTGCTGACGATCGCGAAAAGAGGCTCGGCTACCTCAAGATCAGGCTGGCCTGAGATCGGACGCTCTACAACGCCGAGGCTTTAAAGAAGCTTCATGGGAATTGACAGTTTCATGTTTCGACGCGCGTTGATGTTTGTCGTTGCCTTTTACTGCGCTTGAATTGAAAGCCTGACCAGGGAAAGTATGCATATTGTCCACACGATCGGTGAACTACGGCAAGCCATTTCCGCGGCAGCAAGGCCCGCATTTGTCCCCACCATGGGGAATTTGCACCGAGGTCACTTAAGTCTGCTCGAAATAGCGAGGCAACTTGGTGACTGTACGGTTGCAAGTATTTTCGTTAACCGTTTGCAATTTCTGCCGGGAGAAGACTTTGATCGCTATCCTCGAACCTGGGATGCTGACTGCAAAGCACTTGCATCCCATGGTTGCGATGTTTTGTTTGCACCGCGCGAAGAGGATCTGTACCCGGAGCCTCAACGTTATAAAGTTGCTGCCGATCCTGCTTTGGCATCCAAGCTTGAGGGTGGTTTCAGGCCAGGTTTCTTCGACGGCGTTTGTACGGTCGTTCTAAAGCTTTTTATGGCTGTTTTTGCTGGCAAATCAAGAGGAACCGCGGTTTTCGGTAAAAAAGACTACCAACAACTGAGAATCGTTGAGGCAATGACCAGACAATTTGCCCTGCCCGTTGACATTATCGCCGGAGAAACCGCGCGTGACGACGACGGGCTTGCCTTGAGTTCGCGTAACAGCTATTTGTCGATAGACCAACGCAAGCAGGCATCTGATTTGTATCAGCAACTGCTCGGATTTGCTCAGGGCTATCGCTTGCGAGCCGGTGATCAAACCATCGAAGCCTGGGTTAAAGGTGCAGAGAAGACAGCGGTGGAGCAATTGCAGATGCAAGGCTGGCAGGTGGACTATCTGAGTTTGCGCCGATGCGAAGATCTCGAGCCAGCGTACGAGGGGCATCGACTGGTGGTTCTGGCAGCGGCAAAGCTTGGGCAAACCCGCCTGATTGACAACATCGAAATCTAAGGCGGGTTTAAATCAAGGTCCGACAGAATCACGGGTTGAATGGCTCAAAGATGCGCCTGACGATTCTGCCTTTCCCCGCCGCATCGCGGATGGATTGTCATAAGCTTGACATCTGAGCGCTGATGCTAAAGCTTATAAAATAAACCGATCATCGTTCAAGACCTGTACCGCTGATGGTTCGGCCAAAAGGGCCGATACCTAATGTGAAATCAGTCATTACCAAGGATTCAAGCAATCATTAACATGAACGAGCTATTGCTGAGCAAAACCTGGAACATGCTCCAATCGTGGCTCGCGGCCCATTGGATGCATGGCATGAGGATCGCTGCGATTTTGTTCGCGGCTTTTCTTGCGCTTCGCTTCATCAAGCTTGTCGTCCCGACCTTGAGAGAACATATTGCGGGCCGCCAGGAGTCCCTTGAAGACGCCAAACGTATTCAAACGCTGCTGCGTGTGGCGCATTACTTGCTATCAGCGAGTACATGGGCGGTCGCCGTCTTGCTGGTACTGGGCGAGATTGGCATTTCACTTGCACCGATTCTTGGTGCTGCCGGGGTTGTGGGTATTGCCGTGGGATTCGGCGCCCAAACCCTGGTGAAGGACTATGTGAGTGGTTTTTTGCTCCTGCTTGAGAATCAGATTCGCGTGGGCGACATGGTGGAAATCTCCGGCAAAGGCGGTGTGGTCGAAGAAGTAACGCTCCGATTCATTCGATTGCGCGATTTTGGTGGCAATGTACATTTCATTCCCAATAACACCATTGGCGTAATTACCAATTCAAGTTTGGGATATGCCTACGCGGTCCTGGATGTCGGGATTGCTTATGGCTCAGATATCGAAGTCTCGATGCAGGTGATGCGAGATGTCGATGAGAGGATGCGGGAAGATCCTGACTTTTCGAGCAAAATCCTCAAACCGCTTGAGATCGCGGGGGTTGATCAGTGGGCTGACTCCTCGCTGATGATCAAGGCCCGGATACAGGTCAAACCCCTAGAGCAATGGATTGTGCGGCGCGAGTTCTTAAAGCGCCTGAAACTTGCCTTTGATGCCCGAGGTCTCGAAATTCCTTTTCCCCATGTGAAGATCGTCAAATGAATAACCCTCTGCGTGTTACCTCGGGTGATGATGTTTTGGCGTCAGTCGGGCAAAAGCTTGGACCTGGCGATTGGCTTTGTGTCGATCAGGAGCGTATCGATGCTTTTGCCAAGGCCACGAGCGATTTTCAATGGATCCATGTTGATGCCAAGCGCGCAGCAAGCGGGCCTTTTGGTACAACGATCGCACACGGCTTTCTTTCTTTGTCACTTGTGGCGCCACTACTTGGCGCCTTGCTTCGTTTTGAACATCTCGCCATGAGTTTGAACTATGGTTGCGAAAAGGTGCGTTTTCCTGCCCCTGTCGCGGTCAACGCAAGATTGCGCGCCCATGGCGAAGTGATCAGTGCTTTGCGTATCGCTGATCGCCCAGACACCGTGCAGGCGACGATTCGGGTCAGCATCGAGATCGAAGGCATGGCAAAGCCGGCCTGCGTCGCAGATTCAGTCAGTCGTTGGTATTTCGACCCGGCGTTGAAAAACACGGGCGGCATTGCGGGACCGGACTCATCTGAAGGATAATTGTGAGTCACCGATAAAACGATTTCGCGTCAAGCGTCGTCGGTCCAACAAATGCCGATGATTAGTTAGGATCTTTGTGCAATTTTCAGATTTCGCATTCGCAGAACCAATCAATCGCGCCATCGCCGAGATGGGCTACAGTGTGCCCACACCGATCCAAGCTCAGGCAATACCCGTGGTCTTGCAAGGTGAAGACGTGATGGGAGCAGCCCAGACAGGCACCGGGAAGACGGCAGGTTTTGCGCTACCCATCCTGCAACGCCTCATGCTGCACGCGAATACCAGCGTCTCGCCCGCCAGACATCCGGTCCGTGCATTGATGCTTGCCCCGACGCGCGAACTTGCCGATCAGATATTTGTCAATGTTCGCGACTATGCGAAATACACACCGCTTCGGGTTGCGGTTGTTTTTGGCGGTGTGGATATCAAGCCGCAACTCGCTAGTTTGCGACAAGGCTGCGAAATTCTGATTGCCACGCCGGGCCGATTGCTTGATCACATCGAACAAAAATCGCTCGCCCTCACCCAGGTACAGGCTCTTGTCCTTGATGAAGCCGACCGCATGCTCGATATGGGTTTTTTGCCTGATATTCATCGCATCATTCGCTTATTGCCGATCGAAAGGCAAAGCCTGATGTTTTCAGCAACCTTTTCGCCAGAGATTCGAAAGCTCGCTGAAACTTTTCTCAGAAATCCCAAACTCATTGAGGTTGCACGGCGCAACGCCTTGGCTGACAACGTGGAGCAGACCTTTTTCCGGCTTACCTCCGACGAACAGAAGCGTTCGGCGGTATCCCATCTCTTGAAGGAGCGGGCACTGACGCAAGTGATTGTTTTCACCAATACAAAAATTGGTGCAAGCAGGCTCGCTCGCGATTTGCTTCGTGAGGGACTGAGCGCTGATGCGATCCACGGTGATAAATCGCAACAAGAACGACTCGCGACACTCGACGGTTTTAAACAGGGCAAGGTTGCCGTGCTCGTTGCAACCGATGTTGCAGCGCGTGGTCTGGACATTGCAGAACTACCCGCTGTGATTAATTTTGACTTACCTTTTTCGCCCGAAGATTATGTTCATCGGATTGGACGGACCGGGCGGGCAGGTGCCTCCGGTATGGCTTTGTCGCTGATGACGCCCTCAGATGAACGTTATCTTGGCGAGATTGAAAAGCTCACGAAGCGGAAGTTTGAGGTCAAGGAACTTGCGTTGCCAAGATCAAGCGATCCCTCGGGCGGCGTGGCAACTGCGGTATCGCAGGGCATTCGTGTGCCGCGCAACCGTTCGCAGTATGAGGCTTCGCCACACAAACTGCCGGGCTACTCCACGGATCCCTTTTTCTTTAAACCCTATGTGCCTGGCGAAATCGCTGCGGTACCTTCTGTGCTTGAGACACCGCTGGCAGGCCAGGAGGCGGTTGCAAAACCTTCGATTGCTGCGCTGAGAAAACCATTAAAGCCGCTTGCTGCGTTGCTTGGGGGTAAGCGCTAGCGCACACGGCGGCGAGCGTTGTCGCACTGCGCACGGCAAGGTCTTGCCTGTTCCCCACTCATCCCTAGTCAGGCACTTAGCATCTTGTATCCCGGTCTGGCTCGAGGTTTTCCGCCGAGACCTCATCCCTGATCCAACGTGCAGCCCAGGCGCTTATTGCTGCTGTTAGCAAGCTCTCAAGGCTACCCGCAGGCAGCTCTCCAAGTCCCAGGTGCCGGGCTGCGAGGCTTAGGTTTTCAAGTGCCCGATTTGAACAAAGCGGCTCGGCGCCTTGTTGTTTGGAAAGCTTCTGGCCATGAGCATCCTTCATAACAGGTATGTGGCAGTATTGAAGAGTCCGGTAAGCCAGTCGTTGTTGAAGTGCGATCTGTCTTGCGGTCGATGTTAGTAAATCGTCGCCACGCACAACGTCGGTGATGCCGTCCCATTCATCGTCGACAACCACGGCCAGGTGATAACTGCTCTGACCGTCAGCACGAACCACCACAAAGTCGCCGATCGATTCAGTGAGTATGCTTTGCTGAGGACCGAGTGCGAGGTCGAAAAACTTAATCGGTTCGTTCGGCACGATAAGTCGCCAGGCACCTTCCCCTTCCGTGCGCATCAGGGTCCGGCAAGTGCCGGGGTAGGGGCGTTCGGCCTGTCTTGCTGGGTGCATTAGCGCCTCGATCTGCCTTCTGCTACAGGCACATCGATACACGCGCTGGCTCTCGCGTAACTGGGTCAAGGCAGCCTGATATCTCGCTTTGAGCTTTGATTGCCAGCTGATCGGACCGTCGTGATGCAGTCCGTGTGCGCGTAGGCAGTCAATAATCGCCATGGCATGTTCAGGTCGGCAGCGATCAGTGTCGATATCTTCAATCCGTAGCAGCCAGCGACCGCCATGCGCTCTCGCATCGAGCCAACTTGCCAGCGCCGTGCAAAGCGAACCAAGATGCAGGGGGCCTGTAGGCGATGGAGCAAAGCGACCCGTATACATATAAGATCGGTTAGAGGCACCAAACCGGCGCACGCCTATGTTGCCCCCAGCAATTTGCTGCGAACCCTCGGGGTCTGCAAGCGGCTGAGCCACCAGGCTAGCGCATTGCCTGGACTGCGCGTTGACCAGGCATAGCGAAGTGCCGTCGCCTGACGTTGTGGCCTGACCTGCAGCGCAATCAGTGAGCCCCGCAGCAAATCGTCTCTTACATAGGGTTCAGGCATCCAGCCTACGCCAAGTCCGGCGAGAATTGCAGCGCGCTTCTGGTCGGCAGTTGCAAGGGTTAGTCGAGCTTGATGACTCAAAATACCCCAGTCACGTCCCAGGCGTTGTTGTGCGCTGTCAGCAACCGCAATCGCCGTCAAGCGATCGAGCGCAAGCGCCTGCGCGGGATAGCCATCAAGCTTTGGGACCGCGGTACTGTTTGCATCCTGCTTAAAACCCACCGCCCGATTGACCTTGAGACCTGAATCCTTGAGCAAGGGATGTGTGGCAGCCAGGCAGAAAATCCAAGGTAGCTGGCCCAGCGATCGAATCTCAAATTGCGCACTGTGCACCGAGGGCTGCGAGGTGTCGACCGGCATCCCAATGGCAAGCGAAACCCGTCCTTCTGCCAGGGCCTCCCAGCTTCCTTCAAGTACTTCATGGCGAATGCGTAGCCGGGTTGGAACCCTGAGCGATTCAAAATCTTTGATGAGCGGCAGACAATCCTCAAAACGAAGACTGCCATCGATTGCGACTGAAAGTTCAGACTCCCAATCCTTTCCCAGGTCCTTAACATGCGCCAGCATGGTCTCAGTCAGCTGGAAAATCTGTGCCGAATGGGCGAGTAAGGCTTTGGTTGCCTCGGTTGGTTTTGCGATTCGACCACGTCTATCAAAGAGCAAAACATCGAGCGCTTCTTCCAGCTTTCGCACGCTGTAACTGAGCGCCGAGGGCACCTTGCCGAGCGCTTGAGCTGCCGCGGCAAAGCTGCCGCGACGGGCAATGGTATCTAGGATTTGCAGTTGCTCTAGGCTAATCGGCGGCGCTTTCAGCGCGCCTCGGGCGATGGTGGCTTTGGGCATTCAGAAAGCTTAACAAATTCATCAAAAAATTTGAAGATTGTCTACAAATTGGCTTGCTTGTTAACGGTCGCCAGCGAATCAAAATACAGTTGTCAAAGCAATCGGAGCGTAAACATGAAACAGTGGATTCGACGCGCACGGGATCGCGGCATGGCCGATCACGGTTGGCTCAAGAGCGCACACAGCTTCTCGTTTGCAAGTTATCAAGATCCGAATTGGATGCAATTCGGTCCACTGCGTGTGATTAACGAAGACCGTGTGGCCCCGGGGCAAGGCTTCGGCACCCATGGACATCGCGATATGGAAATTATCAGCTATGTGCTTGATGGTGCGCTCGCGCATCGCGATAGCATGGGCAACGGCTCGGTGATTTATCCTGGTGATGTACAGCGCATGAGTGCAGGCACCGGTGTGACACATTCCGAGTTCAATCATCAACAAAGTGATTGGACCCATTTTCTGCAAATCTGGATTATTCCCGATCGATCGGGCCATCAGCCCTCTTACGATCAAAAGCATTTCCCAATCGATCAGCGTCGCGGCCGCCTGGCACTGATTGTTTCGCCAGACGGTGCTGAAGGATCGCTGGTATTGCATCAAAGCGCCCGTGTTTACACGGGCTCTTTCACCGACTCAGAAGAGGCCACACTCAAGGTGGCAAACGGGCGAGGGGTTTGGGTTCAGCTGGCTCGGGGAGCGGCGTCCGTGAATGGCCATGCGCTTGATGCTGGCGACGGTTTGGCTATATCAGATATATCGATCTTAAAGATAGACCAGGCAAAAGATGCTGAGGTCTTGGTGTTTGACCTTCCCTTGAACTAGGAGTTTTTCATGAATGCAATCGATGTCGCGGTGGCTTATCACTCGGGATATGGCCATACCGCTAAGGTCGCCGAAGCGGTGGTGCGGGGCGTAAAGCAGGCGGGTAAAAGTGTGGTGTTGATCGATGTATCCAAGATCACTGAGGACCAATGGCTCGAACTTGATGCGGCCAAGGCGATTATCTTTGGAGCGCCAACTTATATGGGCGGTGCATCGGCTCAGTTCAAGCAGTTTGCCGATGCGAGTTCTAAACGTTGGTTTACTCAGGCCTGGAAGGATAAGTATGCGGGAGGTTTCACCTGCTCGCTTTCAATGAGCGGTGATAAATACGCCACCCTCATGTCCTTTGTAACCTTAGCCATGCAACATGCTATGGTTTGGATCGGTACAGGAATGATGCCTGCGGCGACTCCTGGTGCAGCAGATCAAATGAATCGCATTGGCTCTTCGATTGGTGTGATGGCGCAAGCGGATAATGTGCCTGCTGATCAAAGTCCTCCGAAGGGTGATCTTGATACTGCTTTCGCTTATGGCGAGCGAATCGCACGCTGGATTGCTTGAGCCCAGGCCTCAAAGCCTGCTGATGCCTTGGCGCTCGCGTAGCGCTTGGGCATTTGCTCAACATGGCCCTCAAAATGCTCGGGGCCTTGAACCGCTACATGGTGTGGGAAATTGGCAAACATACTCTCATCATTGGGTGCATCGCCCACGAAAAACCAGTTTGCCTGTGCCTGTTGGCGATCATGGCCAAAGAGCTTTTTGAGCAAACTGAGGGTGCTGCTCGCCTTATCGAATTGTCCGGCCCAAGCGTTGATATGAATATTGCTGGCGCGCGCGCTGTATCCAGCCTTGCGACACTGTTCGATGAATCGAGCGACCACATCCATAGGAACCTTCACCTGCTCGTTCCAGTCAATTGCAATGTCGACCTGTCGCTGACCTTGATCACTAGCCCAACGCAGGGGCGGATGTTCGGCCATCCATTGCTCAGCGAGGCCAATTAAGCGCTCGCGGTCAGCATGGTTGCTGAAGCAATAGCGGGCAAGTCGAAAGCTTTGCAGGCTCACTTGATCAGCGCCCAAGAAGTCACCGGCAGCGTTTTCGCGCCACATTGCAAGGCCGCCACTTTCGGCAATCACGGCATCGATGGGCCAGTGATGCAACATCATATGGCCCCAGGCCGCTGAGCGCCCTGTTACAGGTATGAGTTTTAGACCGCTATGATGAAGCGACCAAAGTGCTTCATAAGTCGATGCCCTCAATTGTCCTTGCAGGGTAAGCGTCCCGTCTACGTCGGTGAGGATACCGAAAAGATGGCTCGGGATCGCGTCTTCGCTTGCCCCGGTCGTTTCCTTGCACATGCTCAGTGAGTCGTTGAGGTTCAGTCCGTCTTGCCAACGACTTACTTCCATCGATCCCGCAAGGCGTTAACAGCAAGACCACCAATGACCAGTAAGCCGCCTTGTACAGTTGCCGCTGGCATTTTTTCGTCTGCGCCAAGCCAGGCCCAAATCGGCCCAAGCACCACTTCTAAGAGACAGATCAAGGCAATTTCATGCGGTGGCAAAAAGCGTGCGACCCAGACCAGCAGTGCGCAAGGAATCGCCAGTTGAACAATGCCAAGAAGCGCCAACCAGGCAAGGTCGCTGTGACTTGCTTCAAAGGGCATCGCCCAAGGCAGGGTTACAGCGCAAGACATCAATGCGCCGACCAAAACCGCTGGGATCAAATCAACCTGGGCTCGCTGGGCACGTAAGACCACCAGATTGGCTGCCGAAGCAAGGGGAACGCCCGCGGCTATGAACATGCCCTCAAGACCTTCAGCCGAAATGCCTTCGCGCACCATCCACCATACCCCAATGCCTGCTACGGCGATGGCAAACCAGGTTGACTTCTCAATGGCTGTCTTCAAGAAGAGCCTCGCCATCAAGGCCGCCAGCAATGGTGCAAGGCTCATCACGACCACGGTGTTGGCCACGCTCGTCCTTGTGAGGGCGATCATAAAGCAGGTAAACATCACCGCCCACATGGCGCCGGAGAATAGACCCCAGCGCCCCATGGCCCAGAGCATTTGCAGCGCCTTGGCACGCCAATGCCAGGCAATGCCCACACTCATGGCAAAGAAACAGAATAGACTTCGCCAGAAGGTGACTTCCAAGCTCTTTGCTTGCTCGAGTTGTCGACTCACCAGTCCGGCGATTGACCACATCAGCGTGCAGACAACGAGCAGGGCGATCGCCTGGCCGTGGCTTGGGCGAAAGCTGCCCGCCGCGCTTGTTCCGTTTTCACTCATGAGCGTTCGTAACCTTGCGCGCAAGTTTGGACAATACCAAGGCAATAACTCCGGAGACCAACCTTCATGAATGCACCCACCGATTTAAAAAAACCGGCTTACTGGATGCCTTTTACCAACACCCGCCAATATGCCCAAGCGCCCAAACAGGTTGTTCGGGCAGAAGGCATGTATTTCGTGACCGAAGATGGCCGCAAGGTCATCGACGGCCTGGCAACCTTGTGGTGCACCAATGCGGGTCATTGTCATCCGCGCATTGTAGAGGCCATGCGGGCGCAAATCGGTGAGCTTGATTTCTGCTCCTCGTTTTCGATGGGGCACCCGAAGGCCTTTATGGCCGCTGAGCGTATTGCTGATATCGCGCCTGAAGGCATGACCCAAGTGTTCTTTACCAATTCAGGTTCAGAGGCTGTCGATACGGCTCTGAAGATCGCGCTTGCCTACCATCGGGTAAACGGCCAGGCAACCCGGACCCGTTTTGTGGGCCGTGAGCGGGGCTACCACGGTGTGAACTTCGGGGGTCTTTCGGTGTCAGGCATTGGGAATAATCGAAAGGCCTTCGCTGCTGGCCTCTTGCCCCAGGTTGATCACTTACGCCACACCGTGTTGAAAGAAAATGCGTTCAGCCGAGGCATGCCCACGCATGGTGCTTCGCTCGCTGACGAACTCGAGGAGCGAATCGTCTACAGGCACGGCGCTGAGAATATCGCTGCTGTCATCGTTGAGCCGGTGAGCGGGGCGGGTGGCGTCTTGGTGCCCCCTCAGGGCTATTTGCAACGTTTGCGTGACATTACCCGCAAATACGGGATTTTGTTGATTTTTGACGAGGTGATTACAGGTTTTGGGCGCATGGGTACGCCATTCGCCAGCCAATACTTCGGGGTTACGCCCGATTTGATTACTTTCGCAAAAGGTGTCACCTCAGCGGCTGTGCCGCTCGGTGGCGTCTTGGTCTCAAGTCCGATTTACGAAGCATTTCGCGAAAAGTCGGCACCCGGCATCGAGCTATTCCATGGCTATACCTATTCGGGACATCCCCTGGCAAGCGCGGCGGCATGTGCCGCGATCGACTTGTATCAGCATGATGGACTGATCGCGAACGCGGCAAAGTTGGCGCCGAAACTCGAGGCCGGGCTGCATGCGCTCAAGGACAAGCCCCATGTGGTCGATGTGCGTAATCTGCAGTTCATTGGGGCGATCGAACTGGCGGCTCGCGATGCAGCGCCAGGTGCTCGCGCAACAGAGGTCTACAGCCGTTGCTGGGATCGTGGGGTTTTCGTGCGTCCGATCGGCGATTCGATCGCGGTTTGTCCGCCGCTTATTGCTGAGGCCATGCACCTTGAGACGATTTTTGAAGTGCTCGATGAGGTGTTGTCCGATCTGAATTGAACGATGAATGAAGCGATGAAGCCGGAGTAAAATCGACTCATGGATGCACCCGGCTTCGTTCATCTTCGGGTTCACACCGAATACTCAATCAGCGACTCGATCGTTCGTATCGACGCCTTGGTGGAGGCAGCGCTCGCCGATCAGCAACCGGCAGTCGCAGTGACTGATCTTGGCAACTTGTTTGCCTGGGTTAAATTCTATAAGGCTGCAAGAGCTAGAGGCATACAGCCAATTTGCGGGGCGGATGTTTGGATCAGCAACGAGCTTGACCGGGATCGACCTTTTCGCCTTTTGTTGCTGGTGGAAAGCGAGCAAGGCTATTTATCACTGTGCCGTCTGCTATCGCGCGCATGGCTGGAAAACGAGCACCGCGGTCGTGGCGAGATCAGGAGAGCGTGGTTCACCGAACAAGATGGCCAAGGCCACCGCTACAGTCAAGGACTGATTGCGTTATCGGGTGGGGTCGAGGGTGAAATCGGTCAAGCCTTGGCCGCCGGGAGAACGCAGCAAGCAGGTGAAATCGCCAGATCCTGGGCAGCATGTTTTGATGTGGATTGTTTTTTCCTCGAAGTCTGGCGGCGTGATCACGACGCCGACGAGGCCTACGTCCGTGACTGTGCACAACTCGCAACACTGCTTGACCTGCCGATCGTGGCAACCCACCCCGTCCAGTTTATCGAGCCGGAGGCTTTTCGTGCCCATGAGGCTAGGGTTTGTATTGCTGAAGGCGAGATCCTTGCCAATCCGCGCAGGCCACGTCACTTCACTGAAACCCAGTATTTTTTGAGCCAAGCGCAAATGCAGGAGCGTTTTGCCGATTTGCCTTCAGCGCTTGCCCATTCGCTGACGATCGCACAGCGCTGTTGTTTGACGATGACGCTCGGTAAGGCCTATCTGCCCGATTTTCCAACGCCAGCGGGCTTCACCATCGATGACTTCATGCGCGAGCAGGCTGCGCAGGGGCTCGAACAACGCCTGAAACAGTGCTTTCCGGATGCAGTCGAACGCGAATCGCATCGAAGCGCATACCAGGATCGCTTGCGTTATGAATGCGACACGATTGTTCAAATGGGATACTCGGGCTATTTTTTGATCGTTGCAGATTTTATTAACTGGGCTAAAGCGCATCAGGTACCTGTTGGACCAGGACGGGGCTCGGGCGCAGGCTCACTGGTTGCTTTTGCGCTCGGTATCACCGACTTGGATCCGATTCCCTATGCGCTACTTTTTGAGCGTTTTCTGAATCCAGAGAGGGTCTCGATGCCTGACTTTGATATTGATTTTTGTCAGGACAAACGTTCACTGGTGATCGATTATGTTCGCAAGCGCTATGGAAGCGAGGCTGTATCTCAAATTGCGACCTTTGGCACCATGGCATCAAAGGCTGTGATCAGAGACGTTGGGCGCGTTCTGGATATTGGTTACAATTTTTGTGATCAATTATCAAAACTCATACCAGTCGTTCAAAATAAGCCTTTGTCGCTTGCCAAGGCCAGGGAAGCCGAACCGCTGCTGAAGCAACGCGAACAAGACGAAGACGAGGTACGCGAGATTCTTGCACTCGCAGAGCCGCTTGAAGACATCACGCGTAATGTTGGTATGCATGCTGGCGGTGTTTTGATTGCACCGGGTCAACTCACGGATTTCTGTCCTTTGTATCGCCAGCCCGGCGATGAATCATCCGTCATCAGCCAGTTTGATAAGGACGATGTCGAAGCGGTTGGTTTGGTGAAATTTGACTTTCTCGGCTTGCGAAACCTTACGATCATAGAAACCGCGATTGAATACATTCGGCGGCGGCAGCCAGATTTTCAGCTTGCGCAGGCAACCAAAGGCTTCAGCGACCCTGCCGCTTATCAGGTGCTGAAACAAGCCAACACCACAGCGATTTTCCAATTGGAAAGCGAGGGGATGAAAAAGCTTTTAAAAAAGCTAGAGCCCGATCGTTTTGAAGACATCATTGCCGTCTTGGCGCTTTACAGGCCGGGCCCGCTTGGCTCAGGCATGGTCGACGATTTTATTTTGCGAAAAAAAGGGGTTCAGAGCATTGATTATTTTCATCCCGATTTGAAGGCCTGTCTTGAGCCAACTTACGGGGTGATTGTGTATCAAGAACAAGTGATGCAAATCGCTCAGATCATCGGTGGTTACACCCTTGGGAGCGCCGATCTTTTACGTCGCGCGATGGGCAAGAAAAAGCCCGAAGAAATGGCACAGCATCGCGATATTTTTGTGAAAGGCGCATTGAGCAAGGGCTATACGCTTGAGCTTGCAAACAAGCTCTTTGATTTGATGGCGATGTTTGCTGAATACGGTTTCAACAAATCGCACACGGCTGCCTACGCGGTGCTTACCTATCAGACTGCCTGGCTGAAAGCGCACTATCCCGCGGAGTTCATGGCAGCAACGCTCTCATCGGATATGGACGATACGGATAAAGTGCATTTGTTTGTGTCAGATACAAAAAATAACGGTGTGCTCTTGCTGCCACCGGATGTCCATGCATCGGCCTGGCGCTTTGACCCGGTGTACCAGGGTGAAAAAGCAGCAATTCGCTATGGACTCGGTGCTGTCAAAGGCGCTGGCGAGGCGGCGGTTAAACATTTGCTTGCGGCGCGGGTGCAGGGACGTTTCAAACATTTATTTGACTTGTGCAAACGGGTGGATCGGCGTGTGGTGAATCGCCGCACGCTCGAAGCCATGATTCGCGCTGGCGCGCTCGATGAGATCGAGGTCGATCGCGCCCGCGCGCTCGCCTCGGTGGGCCTTGCCATGGATGAGGCGGAAAAGTCGATTGCAAGTCTTGGTCAGGAAAGCCTTTTCGGCGAGGCTTTCGGGCAGGAGACGGATGCTGACGAGGACCTGCACTATTTAAAAGTGCCGGTTTGGAGCGAACGCCAAAGGCTTCAAGAAGAAAAGCTTGCTTTGGGATTCTTTTTCTCAGGACATCTGTTTCACGCTTATGCCAGCGAGGTGCGTCGCTTCGCAAGGCTCTCACTGGCCCAAATCAACCCGGCGCCGCAAGCTCAGTGGGTAGCTGGCGTCGTCACGGCGCTGCGAACACAGATGACTCGTCGCGGGAAAATGCTCTTGATCACCCTTGATGATTCCAGTGCGACGCTTGAGGCCGCGGTTTTCGCAGCGTCGATTGATACGCATCGGCAGATCCTGAAAGTCGATGATTTGCTCATTGTGTATGGCAAGGTGAGCCGCGATGACTACAGCGGCGGACAGCGCTTGGTGGTTGAGCGTATGCTTGATTTGTCAGGTGCTCGCGCTGAGTTTGCGCGCTCCTTGCGCTTAGACCTCAACGGTCAGGCTGATGCGATGCGCTTGAAAAAGGCGCTGACACTTTTTAGTGCGCCCGACGGTCAACAAGGTTGTGCGGTGATCGTCCGTTACCATAACGATAACGCAAGTTGTGAGCTCAAACTGCCTTCGCATTGCAAAGTCCGTCCTGACGATGCTTTGCTTGCTTTGATTCACAGCGAATTCAAGGGTAGCCAGGCCGAAGTGGTCTACAACTGAAGGCCTGATGATGACGACCCAACCGCCGGGCTTGTCGCATCAGCCGATCGCAGCTGCGTTGGTCGCTTCCCGGCCTCGTGTTTGGCGCAGGCTGCTGGCTTATCTTCGTCCCTACACCTGGGTCATGACGGTATCGATGCTTGCCATGGCGCTTGCTGGACTTGCTGAACCTTTGTTGCCTGCAATGCTTAAAGTGGGACTCGATCGAGGTTTTGGTCCAAATGCCGATCTCGCCTTATGGCAGGTGCCAGTCGCTGTCATCGGACTCATGCTCGTCAGAGGTCTCTGCGTGGTTGCAGCCTCAACAGGCATCGGCTGGGTGGAGTCGCATGTCTTGGCTGACCTTCGCCGCGATATGTACGAGACCTTATTGCACTTACCCGCCTTGCGCTTCGATCAAAGCAGCAGTGGTCCTTTGATTTCCCGCTTTACCCACGATGCCTCGCAAGTGATGAGCGCCGGTGCGCGCAGCCTCAGCGTGCTCGTGCGGGATTCAATCACTGTGCTAGGACTTTTAGCTTGGCTGTTTTGGCTTAACTGGTCCCTCACACTGATTATTCTGGCAATGGGGCCCGCAATTGCTTTTACGATGGTCACGATCAACCGCCGCTTAAGACGTCTTAGCGCAGATCACCTGCGTGCGATGGGTGAACTCACACAGCGTGTCGATGAAAGCATTGCCGCTCAACGCGTGATTAAGGTCGACGGGGGCCAGGCGATGGAGCGCGAACGTTTCTCAGCGGTGACCAGGCGCCTTCGCCAGGTGTCACGGCGTTTTTCCGTGATGGCGGCCTTAGGCTCGCCAACCAATCAAGTCATTGCCTCGGTGGCGGTATCGGTGGTGATTGTGGTGGCCATGGAGCAGTCCAGGCAACAAGCTTCCTCTGTAGGAAGCTTTGTCTCGTTTGTGACAGCGCTGCTGATGCTGCTTTCACCTTTGAGAAATCTATCGAACCTTGGAGGACCGATACAGACCACACTGACAGCTTGCGAATCGGTGTTTGACCTCATCGACGAAGCAAGAGAACAGGACAAGGGGCAGGAAACAGTCTGCAACATGCGGGGTGCTTTACGTTTTGAGGGCATATCCTTGAGCTACCCTGGTGCAAAGGTACCAGCGCTTCGTGAGATATGCCTCAGTTTGCGTGAGGGGGAGCATGTGGCCTTAGTGGGGCCCTCCGGTGCCGGTAAAACCACGCTTGTGAATCTTATTCCAAGGCTTTACCACCCGCAGCGTGGAAAGATTTATATCGACGATATCGATATCAACAAAATATCATTATCAATCTTGCGAAGTCAGATCGCGATCGTCAGCCAAGATGTCAGGCTTTTTGATGACAGCATCGCTGCTAATGTTGCCTACGGTGCACAGCGCGGCGCGAGTAAGGAGGCGATTCGTCAGGCCCTTGCCCATGCTCAGTTGCTTGACTGGGTTGATGCTCAGCCTCAAGGGCTTGAAAGCTTGATCGGCGAAAACGGGGCGCGTTTGTCAGGCGGGCAAAGACAGCGACTTGCAATTGCCCGTGCCATCTTGAAAAACGCACCGATTCTCATTTTGGATGAAGCTACCTCAGCCTTGGACAACGAATCTGAACGCGCGGTTCAGTCCGCGCTTGAATCACTCATGAAGGGGCGAACCACGCTGACCATTGCGCATCGATTATCAACCGTCATTCATGCTGATCGTATCGTGGTGATGCAGGCGGGTCGCATTGTCGAAAGCGGAAACCATGAAGCCTTGCTGGCATGCGATGGCCTTTATGCAAGACTCTGTCAGGGGGGGGAGTTGATGTGATGAGATTGCTCAAGACAGGGCGGATGTTTTTGGACTTCACCCGATGAATATTGCGCGCCGTATCTGGGGATCATGCTTGCTGATCACGACTTGCATGGGCAGCTTTGGCATCGCTGGTCTCTCGCTTGGTTTTGCAGTCACCCTCTTGGTGAGTTTGGTCGCTATTGAGCCAGCCCTGCTGAAGCAACGCTTGTCACGATTGCCCTTAATGCTCTCGGCACTGCTCTTTTTGCTTTGGGGGCTCATGACCCTGGCATGGTCTGAGACCAACGCGCTCTTGCCAACACTTTCTGATTGGTCGCGCTGGCTGATCCTGATCCCGGCGGCTGGATTCATGATGACGGATGATATTCGTCATGGCATCTGGCGTGCCTTTATAGCGGTCCAAATCATCCTCGCGCTCTGGTCCATCTATGTGGCTATGGATTGTTTCATCGATTGGGCCCCATTCACCCAGCTAAGTGAATGCGTCGATAAACGGATTCCGCATGGCAGTATGCATACCAGCTGGATGCTCACTTTTGCTGCCTCGCTGGCGCTGATTTGGCTTGAGGGGCGTTGGCGCTGGGTTTGCGCCCTTTTGCTTGTGCTTCCTTTAATCTTGATCGGGAATCTGATTGCCTTTTTCCTGCTGACACTGAGCCTTGCCGTGATTTTATGGTTTGCGACTTCAATCAAGCCCATGCGTCTTCAGGTCCTTCTTGCATCGGCAGCCATCGCTGCGGCCGCCACGGTTGTGAACCCGTCGCTGCAGGCTGACATGAACCAAGTCTTTGGGTCAACCGAGCATGAGTCGCTGCAAACAACGCCCGCTTTGCAAGACAGCACCGCGCAGCGGCTGGTTTTTTGGCGGGTTTCAAGCCTCGCATTGCGGGATCAACCTCTGATCGGGCATGGTATCGGCAGCTGGTCTGAGGTCTATCGTGGCTTTCAAACCCAGGTCCAAGGGCCTGTAAGCAGCGCGAATCCGCAAAACAGCTATCTGCAAATTGCCGTCGAACAGGGGTTGATCGGTTTATGTTTTTTTCTGGGGCTGATCGCTGCCCTCTGGCAGGCTGCTCATTGGCTTACAGGATTTGAAGCGGTTGCCTTCCGGATGCTGATTGTCAGCTTTTCGGTCGGTAGCTTCTTCTACAACTGGGTCTATGATGCTGGCGCCTCGCGCATGTTTTTGGTGTTGATGGTACTTTGTCTGGCTGGCTTGCGTGCCCCGAATCAGGCCTCAAAGGAGGTCAATGCCCAGCCTAAGGAGCAGGTCCAGGATAAAGGCCGGCTTCGTCGCGAGAAAAAAGTCAAAAAAAGTAAGTCATGAGGGTATGCGAAGCATGAGCGATTCTATTTTCGTGTTATTTACTTTGGAGCAATAAGCATGGCTGAACGTTACCCCTTACCTGCACTCGATGGCCTACCTGCCGACATACGCGACATGATGTTGAAGGTGCAGGAAAAATCGGGATTTGTACCCAATGTATTTCTGAAACTTGCCAGGCGCCCGGCAGAGTTTCGTGCTTTTTTTGCCTATCACGATGCCTTAATGCTCAAAGAAGGTAATTTGTCCAAGGCCGAACGCGAAATGATTGTGGTCGCAACAAGTGCAGCAAATCAATGCCTCTATTGTGTGGTCGCCCATGGCGCCTTGCTGAGAATCTTTGAAAAAAAGACGCTCATCGCTGATCAAATTGCGATCAATCATCGTAAAGCGGACATTACGCCGCGACAGCGCGCGATCCTTGACTTTGCGATGAAAGTGGCTTTTGAATCCGACACGATTGAAGACATCGATTTCGACATGCTTCATGAGCATGGGCTTAACGATGAGGATGCTTGGGATATCGGTGCGATTGCCGCTTTTTTTGCACTCAGCAACCGGATGGCTAACCTGTCGGGGATGATGCCGAACCCAGAGTTCTATTTATTAGGTCGAGTGCCCCGTGACAAGTCGGCAAACCGATAAAGCGGCTGGCGGAGGGGTGAGGGGCGAGCCTAAGTCAAGACAATGTCATAGTGTTCTTGGCCATAGCTTGCCTCGACGGCAAGCGATACCGGCTTTCCGATGTCTTCGCTCAGGCTTGCAAGACTTGCCGATTCTTCGTCAAGAAATAGATCAATGACTTGAGGGTTGGCAATGATACGGAAGCCTTGCGGATCGAATTGTCCTGCTTCGCGGCGAATCTCCCGTAAAATCTCATAACAAACACTGCGCGCCGTCTTAACTTCGCCTTTACCCTGGCAAAGCGGGCAGGACTCGCGAAGGATATGAGCCAGCGATTCTCGGGTTCGTTTGCGGGTCATCTCGACCAGTCCCAGCCCGGTAAAGCCAAGCACCGAACTGCGCGTGCGATCTGTTGCCAGGGCTTTCCTCAACTCCTGCAAGACTGCATCACGGTGGTGTTCACGATGCATATCGATAAAATCAATCACGATAATGCCACCTAAATTACGCAACCGAAGCTGGCGTGCAATCGCATGCGCTGCTTCCATATTGGTCTTGAACACGGTGTCATCAAAGTTTTTGCCGCCCACATAGCCACCGGTGTTCACATCGATGGTTGTGAGCGCTTCAGTTTGATCGATTATCAGATAGCCACCCGATTTCAGATCAACACGCCGCGCCAAGGCACGTTCGATTTCTGTTTCAATGCCGTATAAATCAAAGATCGGTCGATCACCCCGATAAAGGCGGATTTTTTCTTCGACGGCTGGCATATAGGCACGTGCAAAACGACACAAATGCTCTAACTCGCCAGCTTGGTCAACGCGCACGCCCGCTGTCAGTTCGCTGACCACGTCGCGCAAACAGCGCTCGCTCAGGCTTAACTCCTGATAGAGCAGTGAGCTTGCAGGTAACTGCTGCGTCAGCCGCAGGATTTCCTGCCACCGCTGTCTCAAGTAGGCAATATCGATGGCAAGCGCGGCGTCGTCGGCTTGCTCGGCCGAGGTTCGTACGATAAAGCCTCCGCGTTCCTCGGCAGGAATCAAGCCGTGCAGCCGCTGGCGCAAAAGCTCACGATCGCTTTCTTGATCGATTCGAGTCGAAATACCGATGTGCTTTGACTGCGGGAGGTACACCAAAAGTCGCCCGGCAATACTGATTTGGGTTGAAAGCCTAGCGCCCTTGGTCCCGAGCGGGTCTTTGATCACCTGGACCAACAAGGGCTGTCCCGCAAAAAGTGTTTTCTCGATCTGAATGGCGCTGAGTCGCTGCTCATCGCGATGCTCTTGCCTAGCACCCAGTTGCCTCGCCTGCCAGAGATCGGCAACATGCAAGAAGGCGGCACGTTCCAGGCCGATATCAATGAATGCGGATTGCATGCCGGGCAAAACACGGTTGACCTTGCCAAGATAGATATTGCCGACCAGACCTCGGGTCACAGCGCGTTCGATGAAGACCTCTTGCACCATACCCTGGCGCACCAGGGCCACGCGGGTTTCATGGCTGTTCGTCTGAATCAGAAGTTCTTCAAGCATGGCTTAGCGCAGTCCCAGCACCTTGGCAGTGAGATACAAAGGAAGGCCCATGATGCCACTTTGTGTGCCTTCGATACGGCGTACAAAGCTTCCGGCATGACCTTGAATCCCATAGGCGCCTGCCTTATCCATGGGATCACCCGTATCAACATAGGCCTGAATCTCTGCATCTCGAAGCCTGGCAAACCATACCTTGGAAACTTCGCTACGCAAGATGATCCTGCCCGTGGTCTTCACGCATGCGACGGAGGTGATGACGCGATGTCGCCTGCCTGATAAACCTTGTAACATCCGAAAGGCCTCTTCGGCATCTTTAGGTTTACCTAGTATTTTTCCACCGAGGGCAACGCTTGTATCGGCCACCAGAATGGGTTTTGGTGCCAGGCAAAGGTCCTGCATTCTGCGGCTTGCGGCTTGGGCTTTTGCCTGAACAACGCGTTTCACATAGTCGCTCGGCGACTCATGATCGTCGTAAGCCTCCAAGGCTTCGGCATCCTCATGGGCTTGCGGCAAAAGCAATTCAACGGTAACTGGCAAAAATTGTAGCAATTCAAGCCTTCTTGGACTTTTTGAAGCGAGATAAATCGGAAGTCTTGTCACAACACTAAGCGCGATGGTAGGGGTGTTGCTGAAGAATAGACCAAGCGCGAAACAATTGTTCAGCAATCACAACGCGCACGAGGCCGTGCGGTAAGGTGAAGCTTGAGAGCTGCAAGTTCAGCTTTGCCTGATCGCGAATCCTCGGGTGCAAACCATCTGCACCACCGATCACAAAAGCAGGTTGCTCGCCTTGCTCATGCCACTTCCCGCACTGGGCCGCGAATTGGAGCGAATTCAGGCGGCTCCCACGCTCGTCAAGCGCAACCATCACGAAGCTCCCGGATTGCAGTGATGTTTCAATGCGTTGAGCTTCGCGCAGCATGTATTGGCATGCCGGGCTTGAGGGGCTGCGAGGCTCTGCCCGGAGTTCGCGCCATTGAATTTCCCAATCCTTGGGTAATCGCGAACTGTACTGTTTACAGGCTTCGTCGATCCAAGCAGCAGGCCTATGTCCGAGCGATAGCACAAGACTGCGCATGCAGCGAGGTCAGAGATCGACTTTGTTTGCGCTGCGAGTGCTTGAGGCCCCAAGCTTCATTCTTACGGGCTTATCGCCCCAGATTTCCTCAAGACGATAATAGCTGCGGATGGCGGGCTGCATGATATGGACCACGGCATCGCCTGCATCGACCAAAACCCACTCGCCGCTTGCCTCACCTTCAACTGCGAGAACCTCGCCGCCCGCAGCCTTGACCTGTTGAGCGACCCGCCAGGCGAGCGCCTTGGTTTGTCGATGAGAGGTGCCGCTTGCAATAATCACGCGATCAAAGAGATCGCTTAGCCCGCCGGTGTTATAAACCTTAATATCCTGTGCCTTAACATCTTCAAGTGCATCGACGATGACCCTCTGAAGTTTTCTAATATCCATATCGTTCCTTCAGGTAGATCTTTGCGGATCTTCCTTCAATGCTGTCAAAAGTGGTCGATAAAGACCTTGTTCACGAATATAGTCCAACAAGGGCTTACCGAGGTAGCGTTCAAGCGCAGCCGATTCGACTTTTTCACCCACCCTGTCCTCGGGTAGCGTTGCCGACAGGGCAAATTCTTGCCTCAACATGGTTGAAGAAGTCGGAACCGGTGACATGGCAAAAAACACGATCTGCCCGTGGCTGGTCCAAGGCAGGTGATCGCAGCCGTGTTGTTGGACAAGTTTTTCCACTGGCGCGGGTAAATCCTGCAGGCCGAAGCCGGGTCGCGTCGTAACCGCAAGATGGACATGGTCAAGCAGACGATCGTAGTCCCGCCAGCTTGAGAGGTTTCTGAGCTGATCAGCACCAAGAATCATGACACGTCGCTTGTCCGGATGGTCACGGGCCAATTCCTTGACGGTATCAATGCTGTAAGTGGGCTCTCCGCTGCGCTCAAAACGCTCAATCTCTCTTGTATCGATATCAAAACGTGATCGATCAATCATCGATAGCAAACAACTCAACATCGCCAGACGCTGGGTCTTATCGGCGCGCTGCAGGCTGCTTCTTGCTTGCTCGATTTGTTTTTGCCAGGACTGGCCCGTGGGCATGAAGCGCAACTGATCAAGACCAAGCGCCAGCATCGCAGCATGCGCCAAGGCAAGATGCCCACGATGAGGTGGATCGAAACTCCCACCGAGCCATCCCCAACTCGGTGCGCCAGTGGCTAGGCCTGTCAGACCCAGTCCCTTGGCTTAATCAGTTGATACAGCGCCGCTTCGGGGCTATCCGGTGCAGGGTGCCAGTCATAGCGCCACTTCACGATGGGTGGCATGGACATCAGAATCGACTCGGTGCGTCCTTGCGACTGAAGGCCAAACAAGGTACCGCGATCAAATACCAGATTGAATTCGACATAACGACCGCGTCGATAGGCTTGGAAGTCGCGCTCGCGTTCGCCGTATTGGATCGAGCGACGCTTTTCCACGATAGGCACATAGGCCTGCAAAAAATGATCACCCACCGAGCGCGTGAGTGCGAAGGCCTGCTCGAGGTTGGGTTCGCTTAAATCATCGAAAAAAATGCCGCCAATACCGCGTGCCTCTTGACGATGTTTAAGAAAAAAATAGTCATCGCACCATCGTTTAAAACGAGGATGCCAATGCGAGCCGAACGAATCCAGAGCGTTTTTGCAATGCTGGTGAAAGTGCCTGGCATCGTCCTCAAAACCGTAATAGGGTGTTAAATCCATGCCGCCACCGCACCAGCCGATCGAGCCATGATCAGGATGGTCATGATCAAAGGCCATGAAGAGCCGAACGTTCATGTGCACCGTGGGCACGTAGGGATTATGGGGATGCAAAACCAGGGATACCCCCATGGCTTCCCAACGTCTGCCGGCTAGTTCGGGGCGATGCGCACTTGCCGAGGGCGGCAGGCGATCGCCCATCACATGGGAAAAATTGCAGCCCCCGCGCTCAAATAAGGCACCTTTTTCGATCACGCGCGAAATGCCACCTCCGCCCTCAGGACGATCCCACTGATCAATCGCGAAAGAACGGCCATCGAGCCCTTCAAGGTGCTCGATGATGCTTGATTGCAGTCCGAGAAAGTACTGTTTAGCCTGGTGCAAGATGCCTGTCATTGACGCGTTCTTCCTGCAAACTATACCAGTGTGCCGTTGTTGCGCCTGGCGCGCCACGCAATATCTTTCCGGTATTGTCCGCCCTCAAGCCTTATCTGCGCCATGCTTTCGTAGGCATGTTGTTGGGCGAGTTTAACGCTATCGCCCAGGCCAACGGCACAAAGCACCCTACCGCCACTGCTGAGCAACTCCCCGGATCGATCCTCCGTGCCGGCATGAAACACCAAGCGTTCAAGGCCTACAGGATCCGCAAGGCGCTTGGTCTGACCTAGGCTTGAGGCTGCCCCTGTGTTGAGTAAACCCTTAATCGGATCGCCAACCCGGGGGGACTGGGGATAGCCATTGGCTGCAAGTACAACACCCACGGCGTGTCGCCGGTCCCATTGCGCTTCGACTTGATTGAGTTTGCCGGCCAGTGCGGCTTCGATCAAGTCAACCAGGTCGCTACGTAGCCGGACCAACAAGGGCTGGGTCTCCGGGTCGCCAAGTCGACAATTAAATTCGAGCACCTTCACGCCCTTTTGGGGATCGACCATCAAGCCCGCATACAAAAAGCCGAGGTAGCGATGGCCTTCGGCGGCCATCCCTTTAACCGCCTTCGTGATGACCTCACGCATCACAAAGGCGTGAACATCGGGGGTGACCACCGGCGCAGGCGAGTAGGCGCCCATGCCACCGGTGTTTGGCCCTGTGTCGCCATCGCCCAGCCTTTTGTGGTCCTGGCTCGATGCAAGGGCAAGCACATGCTCCCCATCGACCATGGCAATAAAACTTGCCTCTTCCCCAGACAAACAAGCTTCGATCACGACACGGGCGCCGGCTTGGCCAAAGCCACGATCTTTGAGCATCCAATCAATGGCTTCGTGCGCTTCCTCAAGGGTTTGGGCAACGATGACGCCTTTACCCGCTGCCAGACCATCGGCTTTAATCACAATCGGCGCACCCTGCGCCTCCACATAACGGTGCGCCGCCTCGGCATCACTAAAGCTTTGGTAGGCTGCAGTTGGAATCCCCATGCGGGTCATGAACTGCTTGGCAAAGTCTTTCGAGGATTCGAGTTGCGCGGCAGCGCGCGTCGGTCCGAAGATGGCCAGTTTTCTTGTCTGAAAATAGTCAACGATCCCTGCGGCAAGCGGTGCCTCAGGCCCCACAACAGTGAAGCGCAGGCCTTCGCGCGCTGCGAAGTCTGCAAGGGCCTCATGATCGCTCAAGGCAATGTTTTGAACCTTGGGTTCATGCGCGGTTCCACCGTTGCCGGGGGCAACATAGACCTGTGTGACCTTTGCCGACTGTGCTAATTTCCAAGCGATGGCGTGTTCACGTCCGCCCGCGCCGATCACCAGTATTTTCACGCGTCACCCAGCGAAGCATTGGTGTAAACCTCTTGCACATCATCGAGGCTTTCAAGCGCATCGAGCAGTCTTTGCATTTTCTCGGCATCATCGCCTTGCAAGACGATCTCGTTATCGGATTTCATCACAATGCCTGCGATATCGCTTCTGAGACCGGCAGCGTCAAGGGCTTGTCGAATCGGCTCAAAAAGGCCTGGCTCGCAGATGACTTCGATCGAATCGTCGTCGCCGCGAATCACATCGTCAGCACCCGCATCGAGTGCCACGTCGATGACTTTTTCCTCTGATGTGCCTGGCGCAAAAATTATCTGGCCACAGTGGCGAAACTGGAAGGCGACCGAACCGTCAGTACCCAGATTGCCACCGTGTTTCGAAAAGGCGTGGCGAACTTCGGCCACGGTTCGTATTCGGTTATCGGTCATGCAGTCAACAATGATTGCAGCACCCGCTATGCCATAACCCTCATAGCGGATCTCTTCGTAGTTCGCGCCCTCAAGACCGCCAGCACCGCGCGCAATCGCCCGTTGGACGGTGTCCTTGGGCATGTTCGCTTCAGATGCTTTATCCATGGCTAAGCGAAGTCTCGGATTGGTGTCACTGTCGCCACCGCCGATGCGGGCGGCAACCGTGATTTCCCGGATAAGTCGCGTGAAAAGCTTGCCTCTTTTGGCGTCTTGACGTCCTTTGCGGTGCTGAATATTGGCCCACTTCGAATGACCGGCCATGCTTGCCCTTGATGGTGTACGCCTGCTGGCGCGAGACTTGAATTTTACACCGCAGCGGGTAAGCGAATCGGCCAAAAGGATGACCTTCGCCCCGTAAGGCTCAAGGAAAGGACAGACCGCGTTCGACACGGTGCTTGAGTTCCCAAGCCGATTCATGCCGATCACCCTCTTGAGGCCGCCCATGCAAAACCAATTGCCTAATTTTCTGTTGCTCTGTGTTGTGACACTTTTTGTGATTTTTCAGCAGCCGCCGGTGAAAGCTGGCGTACCTGAAGCGCCGGGTCGCAGCGAGGCGCAGCCCCTGTTGACAGCGCCTGAATCAACCCGCTGCGAGCGCGTTGCTGAGCCTATTCGCTTAAGACTGGGTGAGCCCGTAGCGCTTCAATTGTCAAGCCGCAAAGAACATTCGCGATGGAATACCCGTCCTGATGTCTTGAGCGTTCAAGGCGGTCCCGGGGGGACCCATTTGCTGAAGGCAGAAAGGCCGGGCTACAGCGAATTGCGCCTTAGTTTTGAGGCTGACGCCGCCCACGGCGATGTGAGCTGCAAGATCTGGCGGGTCGAGACGCTGGTCGACTTGACGCAAGCCCAAGATCTGATCGCCGATTGGATGCGGCAGGAGTCAAGGGCTTCTTCCTGGTCCTTGCCGCAGCTTTCCTTGAGCGCTCGGGGTAGCCTCATCGTCCTGGAGGGTGAGGTTGCTCAGCTCGAACATCGCAAAGCGCTCGAGTCCTTACTGAGCCATTGGCTTGACTCCCAAGCCTTTCAGGGTTTGCGTTTGGTGAACTGGGTGCATGTCAGACCTGCTGAACAAATCATGCTCGAAGTACGAATTGCCGAGGTGTCTTCGCGTCTGCTCGACAAACTTGGGGTTGATTGGCAGATCGGCAAGGCGCAGCCTATTTCCGCGGGCTTTGGACAGTGGGGTGCCCAAGCGGGCTTCTCAGCGGGTGCGGCCGCTTTGGTACGCCTGATGCGCGGCGCGGCGGTGCTCGGTATTGATGCAGAGGCTTCACGTTCGCAGTGGCGGTTGCTCGCTCAGCCCAACCTGATGGCGCAAAGCGGCAGTGAGGCGCAGTTTCTGTCTGGCGGCAAAGTGTTTATACCGATCTCGATTCAACAAGGACAAGGCGAACAAGTGAGCATCAGCACCCGCCTTGATGAACGCGAGTACGGGGTGAGTCTAAAGTTCACACCACGGCTGATGGCCGATGGACGAATCGAGTTGAAGGTGGTTCCTGAGGTATCCGAGTTGTCAAGAGACGGGGTGATGGTCAGTGCCGGCGAGCGCGGCTCGGTACTGCCCTTGGTGACAGTTCGCAAGGCAAGTACAACCGTCACGCTTGATGATGGCGAGAGCTATGTGGTTGGGGGATTGATCAACTTTGGCGAGGAACACGGCCGGCGCGGCCTACCAGGTCTGGTCGAATCAAGGCTCCTTAATGGTCTGCTTGGCTCAAATGATCACCATCAACATCAAAGCGAATTGGTGTTTGTGGTGACGCCGAGACGGCTCATCCGACATCAAGGAGCGCAATGATGAATTGGGAGAATCGCAGTATCCAGCAGCGTGCGATTGAACGTTTACTGGGCGAGCATGGGCCTCGTGCGCTTGCCAAGATGAGCAGCGAGCAATTGCAGGATCGCTTGCGCGGTGAGCTATCCCGCGAACTGACTGAGAAAAACGGTTCACTCCAATCAGAGCAATTACATCGTCTCCAATGCGAGTTAATGGGGCTTGGACCGCTTGAACCATTACTGGCCGATATGACCGTTGGCGACATCCTGGTCAACGGACCCGAGGCCATCTGGTATGAGCGGGCTGGGCGTCTCTATCGGAGTGAGCAGCGCTTCGATGACGAAGCCCATCTGATGCGTATCATGGATCGACTTGTTTCACGCGGTGGCAGGCGAATCGACGAGTCCTCGCCGATGGCCGATGCAAGACTGCCGGACGGATCAAGGGTAAATGCGGTTGTGCGGCCTGCGGCAGTCGACGGTCCACAGCTTTCAATTCGCCGTTTTCTCGGCGGCCCGCGCTTACTTGCCGACTGGGTGGCTGCTGGTTGCATGACGCAGGAGGCAGCGGACATCCTCGTCGATCTGGTGCGTCAGCGGGCAAACCTGATCATCAGCGGTGGCACCGGTGCCGGTAAGACCTCCCTGCTGAATGCACTTTCGGCCTGTATTGACAGCAGTGAGCGGATTCTAACCTTGGAAGATGCTGCAGAGTTGCGCTTGTCTCAACCCCATGTTGTGCGGCTTGAAGCGAGGCCACCCAATCTCGAGGGCAAAGGTGAAATCACCATGCGGATGCTGCTGAGAAATGCACTTCGCATGCGGCCGGATCGTTTGATCGTGGGCGAAGTCCGCGGTGATGAAGTGATTGAATTGCTCGCTGCGCTCAATACCGGTCACCGCGGCTCGATGGGTACCGTCCATGCGAATTCGGCAGCCAATGCTTTAGTGCGACTCGCCTCGATGGCTGCGATCGCCTTGGGCCAATCGCACCCAGAGATGCTCGCCTCACAAATCGGGGCGGCGGTCGATGTTGTGCTGCATCTTGAACGCAACAGCGATGGGAGAAGGCAGCTTTGCAGCATCCATCGGTTAAAAAACGATCATGCTCAGCAAGGCGCTTCGGCAAGCATGCATTGTTTGTGGTCTAACTCGGGCGATAGGTCTCCACTTCCCTGTCATAGCCTGGAAGCGATCGCGCACCGCAGGCCTCAACCTGATGGCGCTTAATACGCTCAGCAAGCTGTTGATCGAGCAAAATACCGTCAGCTGGCGCTTCGCGCTGAAGACGCTCGGCACGGTTCACCACCTCGCCGAGGGCGGTGTAGCTTCGTCGCATGCTGGTGCCAAGATCGCCGACCAAGGCCTCGCCGCAAGCGATTCCGATGCGTTTGGAAAGTCCAGGTGCCGCTTGAATTGCCAGGGCAGCCTCAAGCGCACGGTCAGCATCATCTGCGGCGCTCAGCGGAGCGCCCCAGAACACCATCAAACCATCGCCCAGATATTTGTCAAGCGTGCCGCCATGCTGATGGACGAGCGATGTCCATGTATCAAGTTGCCCGCGAAGCTTTTGGGCAAAGACTTCCGGACTTTCCTGTCTTGCGAGACGCGTTGATCCGACCGCATCCACAAACATCACCACGAGTTGTTCTCTCGAAGGTGTTAAGGGCTGGGCTGAACCCTCCGAAAGCAGGTGATCCAACACATTAGCGGGGACATAGTCAGCAAAAAGTCTTCGCAAGCGTCCGGCGGTCTGACGCTCATTACGCAAACTCCAGCCCAGGCTGGCCAGGGCGCAGAGCATGATGGCGATCGGAGGTCCGCCAAGCAACTGCAATTGATGGGTGCCCGTGAGTAGCAATGCCAGGAGGGCCAGGCTTACTGAGGCAAGCAAGCTGATGAGCGCAAGGCTGAGGTAGCGACGGTAGCGGCAACAAAGCACAATCAGTGCGATACCGAGAAGGCTGAGCAACTGAATCAGCAACCAAGCTTTGACACCGAGCCAGTCTGACTGCGCATGAGGGTTTTCCTGGGAGACTTGATCGAGCAAGGCCGCAGTCGCTTGGGCGTGCACAACCACCCCGGCCTGTGAAGCTGCCATCGGTGTGGCAACCCGGTCGCTCACCCCGAGCGCCGATGAACCGATCAAGACAACAGCGCCACGGAGCGCCGTGATCGGTTCGCGAGCGTCGTAGGCAAGATGTGAGGGGACGCTGAGCCAAGCCTGGTTCGAGCGCCCGTAGGGAATCGACCAGAATCCCTGGGGATCGCTTGCCAGATCTAAAACCCCGGACGATAAGACCTGACCTGCAGGCCATCGCGGTTCGAGTTTGACTTGATCAGGCAACAGTCCCATGCACGCCAACACAGCGAGCGACAGCGTGGCCTGCCACTGATCTCGGTAACGGAGCAGGGGCGGCAGCCTTCTGACAACACCATCGTCTTCCGGCAACCAGCTGATATGGCCTGTGCAGCGCGGCTGCAAACCTGCATGGTGTCCAACATGTCCGCTTGCCTGCGCGATGGCGATACCCGAAGCGAGTGCAACGGTTTTGGGCCAGTTGCTTGTGACTTCGCCAGCGTCGGCAGCCTGCGACTGCCCGAGACCGAAAGCTTGCGATAACACCAACGGATAGCGTTCTAAGAGTTGCTGAATAGCCGCATCACCTTCTCTGTCGCGAGGCTCAGGTAGGACAAGGTCTAAACCGATGGCTGCAACCTGATGGGTTTCAAAAAGCTGGGTAAGCAAATGCGCAAGGGTTTTTCGCTCCCAGGGCCAGGAGCCAAGCGCCTTAAGGCTTGCTTCGTCGATATCGACAATCACAACCCGCGATTCGAGGCTGTCAGTGGCGCTCACCCGATGCCATTGGTCACCGAGCAGGTTTGCACCACGCTGCAAAGTGCCGGGCCACGGCAACCCACTCGCGAGCAGTAAGCTCAACAAGCTGCTGGCCAAGCCGATCAGCAGCGGTACGCGCCAAAGCCCCATGTTAAGAACTGGCGAGTAAGCGAAGTCGCTCGTGCAGTTTAAGTCGGCCTTCAGGCATGGATTCGATGTAGCCCTCGGTTTCAAGGGCCTTCATCACCCTTGAGACCATCTCGCGCGAGGCACCGACCATTTTGGCGATGTCCTGCCTCGCGATCCGGTCCTTGACCACATAGTTGCCTGCATCGGTTTCTGCAAATTCAAGCAAGACCTGGGCAACCCTACCGTAGACATCAAGCAAGGCGAGGGTTTCAATGCGTCGATCGGCTTCACGGAGCCTTTGGACGAGACTGCGCATGATTCGCAGGCAGACTTCATTATTTTGAGCGATCAAGAATTGGAAGGCTTCTTTGGTGATGGCGATGAATTCGCAGGGATCGAGTGTGACCACGGTTGCTGATCGTGGTTCCTCGTCGATAAGGCTCATTTCGCCGAAGAATTCTCCCGGCCCGAGCACCGCAAGAATCACTTCTTTGCCTTCATCATCAGCCCGCTGAACCTTGGCGCGCCCGGAGAGCATGACAAACATGCCCTGCGATTGTTCGCCTTCCTTCACCACTACTTTGCCCTTGGCAAAACTGCGACGGGTGCTTGAGGTGGCAAGCCGCTCGAGCGCGTGCTCTTCCAAACCATAAAAGAGCGGCACGCGCTTTAAAAAAGCCAGATTATGGGTAAATGAGCCATAGGTCATGCCTGTGATTGTGCAACACTTCAGGCTTGCCTCGCCAATCTCCGACCTGCGAACCTCCCAGCCCATCGCTGCCTGCTCAGCCCATCCACTGACTCACCGGTGCCGCAGCGTCCTCCAGGGCTTGTGTTTTTATATCGACGAGTACCGGGCGGTTCAACGCAAGGGCTTCGCGCAGACAAGGCCCGAGCGTTCGGGGATCCTCGACGCTGTAAGCGTCAATGCCGTAAGCTCTCGCAATGGCTGCATGATCGGTGGGCCTGAAGTCGACCGAGAAGTAACGCTTGCCGTAGCTTGCGCGCTGGCTCGCTTTGATCCAGCCAAAAGCATCGTTTGACAAAACAAGCATCAAAATCGGTGCGCCGCATCGAGCAACCGTCTCGAGTTCGCCAGCAACAAAGCCAAAACTGCCATCGCCCATGACCGCCACGCATCGTTGTGCCGGCTTAGCGTACCAGGCGCCGATTGCAGCCGGAAGCGCATAGCCCAGTGCGCCGTGAGCGCGATTCGTCACGATGTATCGTCCGGCCTTGGGGAGCTTGAAATAGGCCGCGACATAAGGGCAGGGTGTTCCTGGATCCGCGCACACAATGGCATCGTCCGGGAGGGCTTGACGCAATTGATCGATGATCCGTTCGGGTCGAATCGGTCGTTCATCGCTTTGGGCGATCGCCTCAAAGGCCTTCCACTTGCTTGCCTGTGCCTTGGCAACCATCGCAAGTCCGCTACCGGGAAGGTGCTGGGTCTGGGCATGATGTTGTAGGGCTTTGAGTAGACTTTCAAGGCCTAGTTTGGCGTCGCCAACCAGGGCAACGGCGGTTGGATAGCTGCTGGAGATTACCGCCGGGTCGACATCGAGATGGATAACTTCGGTGCCAAGTTGCGGAAATCGCCAATGCTCAGTGGTTGTGGATCCAGTTCGGCATGCGATAAAAAACACCAGATCCGCGTTTGCCACGATGTTGCGGGTTGCGAGTACGCCGCCATTAGAGCCCACCACGCCCACCGAAAGTGGATCGTGATCAGATAGGCAGCCTTTACCGCTTACCGTCGTGCAAACCGGTGCGTCAAGATGGTGGGCGAGTTTGGCTAAAGCCTCGCACGCACCAGCGCTGATCACACCCCCGCCACAGATCATCACCACCTGCTTGGCCGCGGCCAGCTTAACGGCCGCCTGCTCAATGGCCTGCGAATCAGGCGCACTTCGCCACGCCGGTGCACTGCCGTGTTCAACCTGAGCCCAAAGGCCTTCGCCGTCGTGTTTTGCCTTGAGCACATCGTAGGGAAGGCAGAGATGGGCTGCACCCGGGCGACCTGTTGTGATCGTTCGAAAAGCTGTTCGGACCTGATCGGCCATCTTCGAGGCAACATCGACCGTACCGTTCCACTTGCTCAGGGGCGCATAAAGCGCCTCTTGTCGCAGTTCGGTCAAGGGGTAACGGCCTCTGCTGGTAACCGGAACGTCTGAGCTAAATCCTAGAACAGGTACTGAGGACTCGTTGGCCTCGACAAGTCCGGGGGCAAGATAAGTTGCGCCGCCACCGCTAGGTCCCTCACAGACACCAACACGACCGCTTACCCGCGCGTAGCCATCTGCCATATAGGCTGCGCTGCGTTCATCGCGTGCAAGCACATGCACCATACCGTGGTCCAGACGATAAAGTGCGTCGTAGTAGGGAAGGCTTGTATCGCCGCAAACACCGAAGATGGTGGTGACACCGTGGGCTTGCAGCATACGAATCAAGGCCTCGGCGCCATCATTGGCAGCCTTTGCGCTTGCCGAATCCGACAGCCCTGGCGTTGCATGCGATGTCGCTGATGCCGTCGCCATGGTCGCGGCTGACGATAGCTTGTGCCCTCCAAGCTGACGATCCGCTTGGACCTCATGAAATTCCAGACACAGGCCCATCGCAAAGTTCGGCGCAATACGCAGGCAATCATCGGCCATCACATGGGGAACCGATTGTTGCAGCAAACAGGTTCGCAAAGCGCCAAGGTCATAGCAGGCCATGCTGAGCCGATCCATGTAGCCGCCTTCAGAAAGTGTCGGGTCGGCTTCGAGCACGAGGTCGGCAGGCCAGACGGGTTCATCGCCGACCAACTGCCGCAACAGCTTTTGCTCACGCGCAAGGTCTGCGACCTTGGCAAAACCGGCTGTGATTTCGCAGCTTCGATTGGGATGCTGGAGCCAGGGTTTATGCCAGACCAAATGCGGCTTTTCATGTTGGCAAAAGTAATAACGACCCGCTTGCGATTCTTCGGGAGGGACGCGGACGGTTTGAAACACCGCGTCATCGCGAACATCGCCCACTTGAACCGGACGGGAAAAACGGTCAGGTGCGCTGACCGGTGCTCCGCGAGCAAGACATTGTTGATAGGTAAGCGCTGCGTTTTGACTGCGCCAGACCCAGGCGTTTAAGCCCGCAGGCGCATCGCGCACCTCAGGACGCTTATCTCGGTTTTCAGGCAGGTAGCCAAGTAGTTCGATGTAACTGTTTTCAAAAATGATGAGGTGATTGATCGTGCCAAGGCTGTGAAAACCCCTGTCAGTCACGAAAAACCCCATCGCTCGGAAGCGTTCAACCGCTAGATCCATCTGATCATGAACAACGATGACGGCGTGATCGAATTCCATAACTGTCCTCAAGGCATTTCCTGGAATGCTGCAAGCAGCGTAATCGGCCGATGGTAGCCTTAAAGCTCTTGAGCTGTGGTTTCATCTGACGCTCAGCAGTTTGTTATTGTTTTGATTTCGGGGGTATTCCGCATGCCATTGATTCATGTCAGTCTTTTTGAAGGGCGTAGCATCGAGCAAAAGCGCGCCTTTGCCGAACAGGTCACCAAGGTTGCAAGCGAGACTTTGCAATGCTCGCCGGCATCGGTTGATGTGATTTTCGAGGACATCAAAGCATCGGATTGGGCAACCGCAGGACAATTGCACAGCGATAAGCCTGCGTGATCGCTCGGATTCTTGCGCTTGCTGCACCGTCGGCGGCGGTGTCGGCAGCGCAAGTCTTCACGCAATTTGCTGAGACCTTGGTTGCGGCAAGGCTTGGCACCGACGCCCTTGCTGCATGGTCTATCGTTCTACCTTTCGTACTTCTGTTGCAGCAAGCCTCTGCAGGCGCAATGGGTGGCGGGGTATCGTCGGCAATTGCCCGCGCCCTTGGGGCCAATGATCAGTCACAAGCCTGCGCGCTGGTCAAGCACGCTTTATGGATTGCACTCATTGCGGGTCTATTGTTCGCCTTGCCGCTAAGTTTTTTCCTCCCCTGGCTAATTGGCAGGCTCGCAGGTGATGAAATCGCTCAGACCCATCGCTTTTACCCGTTTGCAGCCTTTGGCCTTGCGGCGGTGCCAGCCTGGCTCGTCAATACCCTATCGGCAATTCTCCGTGGCGGCGGTCAGCATCGCGTTGTTGGTCGTTTGATGGTCACTGCATGGTTTGCGCTGTGTTTGCTGATGCCATGTTGCGCACTGATGCTCGATCTTGGACTGGCTGGTATCGGTCTTGCGCAAGCCATGGTTTTTTCAGTCGCTGCATGGTTGATGTGGCAAAAAGTGCTTGCAGGTCAGGCCGGATTTATTCCTGACCTGACGCTCAAGCCACAACTTATATTGTTCAAAAAAATATTATCGGTTGGTTTGATGGCCTGTGCGCTTGCGCTGATTGCGAATCTCACCACTTTTCTCGTTAACGCGAAACTCGCTGCCTATGGGACGACCTATGTCGCGGCCTATGGCATCGCTGCGAGGGTGGAATTCTTGATGGTACCGATTTCATTCGGTGTCGGTGCTGCGCTGACCGCCTTGGTCGGGCATGCAGTGGGTTCGGGGCAGTGGCAACAGGCAAGGCGGATCGCTTGGACGGGCGCCGCGATGGCATTGTCAGTTACCCTGCCTTTTGGGCTCTGGGTGGCCTTATGGCCACAGACGCTTGCTGCCTTCTTGACGACCGATTTGTATGTTCAGCAACAGGCCGCCCATGCACTGTCTTTCATTGGCTGGGGACTGGCGCCCTTTGCCGTCGGGATGACGCTTTATTTCGCTTCGCAGGGTGCCGATCGGATGCGAGGTCCGATGCTCGCAGGCATTTGCCGGATCTCGATCGCCGTGGGCCTCGGCGCTTTGATCGCGGATCAATTTGATTCGGCTGCAAGCGCCTATTACCTTTCGGTTGCCTGCGGCATCACAGCCTACGGGCTGATTGTTGCCTTATCAGTACGCCCTGGTGTTTGGTCTGAGGCTAGTGCTTCAAAATCCTGAGCAAATTGGAGTGATCGTCAGTAAAGACGCCAACATCCTCGCGCAGGCTGATGGTCTTTGCGTCCTTGAAGGCTGGATGTTTAAGAAGCGCCTTGTTTTTTGTCATGACGATTTGATCGGTATGCAAATACCAACGTTCAGGTCCGGTGGTGAACTCGGGACTGTCCTCGATTAATACGGCTTCAAGGCCGAAGCTATCAGCCAAGCGCTTAGCGACCGGCTGTAAATCAACGAAGCGGTTGGTTGCTTGAAACACAATCACGCCGCCGGGCGCAAGGTGTTTAACGTAGGCTGCCATCGCTTCCCGTGTCACGAGATGGATCGGAATCGAGTCACCGGAAAAGGCATCGACCGCCAGCACATCGTACTGCCTGGGTGCTTCGCGTTCGAGCGCAAGTCTGCCATCACCCAAGACGATTTCATACGGGGCCTTCATGCGTTGTAGAAAACTGAACTCTTTTTTTGCCAGATCAACAACAACGGGATTGATTTCGTAAATCACCCACTGATCACCCGATTGCGCGTACGCGGCGAGCGCACCTGCGCCAAGCCCGATCAATCCGACGCGCTTGGGGCCCTGTGGCATTGCTTCGAAAAGTCTGCCATAGCCGCTGCTCGGGCTGTAGTAAGTCGCTGGCATCATCTCAAAGGGTTCGCCTTGGAGTTGTCCACCGTGGTTGATCGAGCCATGCAACATGTACCTGAAGCCTGGCTCCGAGGGGTAATCGCGGGTGCGCACAACGCCATAAAAATTGCGTTCCATTTCGCGAATCCCTAGGCGATACTCCTTAAGCTCTTGGTGAACTAAAAAGATAACGCCGACAACAAGACCTGCGCTACCGATACGCCATATCCAAGGGGCCTCAAGGCTTCGCCAAAGCATGACGAGCGCAATGACGGCCACGGTGATATGGAGTTCGTAATAGCCGGATAACAAAAGCGGGGCTGCGATGGCGATCGAAAGCGCGCCTAGCGCACCACCAAGTGACATGGCGAGATAAAAACGGGTGAGCTGACTTGGGTGCGGTTTGAGTGATGCGAGTTCACCATGGCAAAACATGCAAACCACAAATAGTCCCGCCGCGTAAAGCCCGGAGACCTGGAAAAGAGCGAGCGAATCGGCGAAATAGACCATCAAGGGCAGGCTGATTGCTGCCGCGACACCCCAGATGCCCCGGTGGTACCAACTCGGTCGATCAAAGCAAATGATGAAGCTGAGCAGATAAAGCGCAAGCGGGAGCACCCACAAGAAGGGGACCGATGAAATGTTTTGGGTGAGATGATTGGTCACGGCAAGTAGCACCGCAGAACCTAAAGCAGACAACACAATCCACAGTAGCCTTACAGTAACCGCGGGCGGTGCGGCTTGCGCGGCGGCATTTTCGGCAGCATCGGGCAGTGGCGCTGATTCATCGTTTTGAGCAGCTGCCTCTTTGGTTTGAGCAGCTGCCTCTTCGTTTTTGGCAAGCGCCGTTTCGTTTGCTACCGGCGTGCTCGCCTGGTTGAGGGACTTCCAGCCCACCCAGATGCAAAGCAGGGCGAAAAGCGCATAGCCGATGGACCAGACAATAGCGGTTTGCCGGCCGCCAAAAAAAGGTTCAATCAGCGTGGGGTAGCCAAGGAGCGCCGCCAGCGATGCAGCATTGGAAAGCGCAAACAAGCGATAAGGTACGGCCTGCCTGAAACTTCGCCAATACCAGGCCTGGATCAGCGGGGTTGTCGTTGAAAGCAGCGCATAGGGAAGTCCGATGGTTGCCAATAGCAAACCAAGGATGTGCAAGATCGGGTCTTCATCGCCTTGAGGTTTCCAGGACTCGCTCGCAATGATTGGAAGGCTGAGGAGTGACAGCAGGAGCAGGATCGTGTGTAAGCTAACTTGTCGCTTCGCGCTAAGTTGCTGAACGCTACGATCGGCATAAGCATAGCCTGCAAGCAGTATGCTTTGGAAAAACAACATGCAGGTATTCCAAACCGACGCTGAGCCTCCAAACCAAGGGAGGATTTGCTTGGCAATGAGCGGTTGGACGAGAAAAAGTAAAAAGGCGGAGAGGAAAATCGTGGAGGCGTAGGGGAGCATGATGGGCGCGATCGATAGGCTGTATTGTCGGCCTCATCCCTGAGGCATGTGACGCAGTGATGCTCCCTGGCCTGGAACTGAAACCTTGGGCGCTTTAGTCCTAGAAAAAGGCAGGCATTGCGGCCTGCCCACTTTTCAACTTAGGTGGCTCGAAGGTTTGGCCGGACGCTGTGACGGATTAAGCAAAATTCTTTTCTGCAAATTCCCAATTCACCAAGGCCCAAAACCCGTTGAGATAGTCGGGTCGACGATTACGGTGATCGATGTAGTAAGCATGTTCCCAAAGATCACAGGTGAGCAATGCGGTGTCGCCCTGTGTGATCGGTGTGGCGGCATTGCTGGTGTTGACGATATCGAGACTACCATCAGCCTTTTTCACGAGCCAAGTCCATGAGGAGCCAAAATTTCCGATGGCGCTCTTGGTGAAGGCTTCTTTGAAAGCGGCAAAGCTACCCCACTTTTGGTCAATCGCAGCCGCGAGCGCGCCCGAAGGTTCGCCGCCGCCGTGAGGTTTCAGGCCATGCCAGTAAAAGGTATGGTTCCAGACCTGCGCCGCATTATTGAAAATGCCACCCGAAGATTGCTTGACGATGTCTTCAAGGCTCGCCGCTTCAAACTCGGTACCCTTAATCAGATTATTCAGGTTGGTTACATAAGTCTGATGGTGCTTGCCATAGTGAAACTCCAGGGTTTCTTTGGAAATGTGGGGAGCCAAGGCATCCATCGCATAGGGAAGTGGGGGCAGGGTGTGTTCCATGTGGGATTTCTCCAAAGTGGTTTCTCGCTCGATGGGGTGATGAAGCCGCAGAAGTTTAACTCTCAGAAGCTGTCGGCCTGGCATTGACCCTTGTAAATCTTGGCTACTGGACGAGCGTAAGGCCCTGTTTTAGCGGTTTGCAAACCCAAAGCAATCAAGGACTCGGCAAGTTTCGTTGCAGCAGCAACGCCGTCGATCACCGGTACACCCACTTCTGCGCTCAAGGCAGCAGCCAATGGTGCCATGCCGGCGCAGCCGAGTACGATCGCTTCCACCCGATCTTCGTCCAAGGCGCGGCGGATTTCGGCTGTGATGCTTGCGCGCGCCTCGGATCGCGGGTCTTCAAGGTCAAGCACAGCAATCTCACTGGCGCGGA
>Ga0214923_10000380_pt1 | contig 68183 bp, 60 predicted proteins | sample LL1510_MetaG_FD_177993 | JGI IMG/M metagenome (GOLD analysis project Ga0214923, IMG submission 177993) | Freshwater microbial communities from Lake Lanier, Atlanta, Georgia, United States - LL-1510 | ecosystem: Environmental > Aquatic > Freshwater > Lake | place: USA: Georgia | collected...
TTATTGATAGCGAAAAGGGGGTTTCAAGCAGCCCCGGAAGTTCGCTGCAGGGGAGCCAAGGGCCAATCACAGCGGAGTCAATGAACACCTTACCCGTTGTCCACGGAGTGCCCTTCTTTTTCGCTTCACCTTGCAGGTCGCGGAGGGTCATGTCGAGGCCAACCGTAACTCCTCCAAGAGCCATTTGCGCTTCTTCAACCGACATCTTGTAGCCATTGCGGTCGATACGAAAAACTAGCTCAACTTCATGATGAATTTGCTGGGAATGAGAGGGAAGACACAGGTTGAGAGCTTCCCCATTTGCATCTGCTTGCCTCAGAACGCTCGGTGGTTTGATAAAGAGCACCGGCTTTTCAGGGTGGATGTCGCCCAATTCGGCCGCATGATCCGCATAATTCTTACCAACGCAGAGAATTTTATCCATGTGAGGCCTCCAGGGTCGTCGCGGCGCCCACTTTAGGAGTGCCTAGCACTCTTGTCCAGTCGACATCTCTGACATCTCGCCACATTGGCGTTGAAAGTTTTCAAGGGAAATGCGACCACCGTATCTGCGTCATTTGAGTTCATCGCCAGGGTGTTTACATGCAGTATCGCAACAATAGAGGTTCAAATTATCGGCCGAAGCCTCCACGCGGCCCAGTTAAACTCACTTTTGGTGTGATTCCTTCACCCAACGCGGGTGAAAACAGCGCACCTCCTCCACCGCCACCCCGTAAAGCAGAAGAGCCAATATTTGCTCGCCAGGAGATTGTTGGAACACTGAAGCTTAAGGGTGTTCCCTACGAGAAAGGCGAACCACTTGCGGCAGATTTTGTTGAGCGCATTCGCAAGAATCTAAAGAAAATCTATCTTGCGGGAATTACCTCCTCAGGTCGCTCGGTGATTGATTATTCAGATGGTGAATTAAAAGTCGTATTTCCATATGAACAAACCGCGGTCGAGCGCATGAAGGGCCTTGATCGAAATGAACGTGCATGGGATCCCGATCAGAAACTCTGGCGAGTTTTTATTGGAACTTTCGACGATATCTTCGACATTCTTGGGCGAGGATTTAAGCTGACCGAAGCAGCTTACGCCGCAATTCATGATTTCGTTGAAACACCCTATTATGCGCATCTCGGCCGGGGAAAACTTGGAAAAATTGTTGTTCGCGAAAGTTGGTTCGAAGATCTCGCGCATCTGACACCGAACAACGTAAAATTTGGCAGTTCTTTTTTCCACCTTGAACGACTTCCCATTGAATCCTTCGAACCCGAAATTATTTCCAACGTTGAACGCTGGCGTAAAGCAGCTGCGCGCTATTCTTATGGGCGCAAACCTTATCAACATCAGCGCAGTGGTGTGGAATTTTTGTTGAGCAATCCGGCTGCAGCTCTGCTTGATGAAATGGGTTGCGGTAAAACCTTTCAAATCGCCTCAGCTCTCGGTGTCTTATTTCAGGAGAAAGAGATCGACAGAGCCTTGATTGTTGTTCCAATGTCTCTGCTCAAGACCTGGCAAGAAGAGCTTAAGCTTTCGCTCCCAATCGATTTTAATGTCATTGGCGGAACACCAGCGCAACGCGCAAAAGCTTTTCAAAGCAAAGCATCAATCTATCTTGTTCATTATGAAGGTCTTCGCCTTGAAGAGGAGCGCTTTAAGGAATGGATGGAAGCCGGGTCTTGTGCGTTGGTGTTTGACGAAAGTCAAAGAATTAAAAATCTTCAAGCACAGACGACGCAAGCGGCTCTTCGTTTGCGCCCGGTATCCAAGAGATGTGTGATTGCCACCGGTACACCGATTGCAAATCGACCCATCGACTTGTTTTCGCAGTACCTCGTGATGGACCAGGGTGAGACTTTTGGCACACGCTTTCCTGCTTTTAAAAATACGTTCTGTGAAATGGAAATACAGAAATTGAACGTAGGCAGGAAAACAATTCGTGTCGAAAAGTTTATTGGAACGCGTAATCCAGATGAACTTCAATCACGTATTTTGCGAACAAGTTTGCGCCGTTTGAAGTCTGAGGTTCTCGATTTACCGCCGATTCTTTTCAAGGATTTTGTGGTTGAGCTCAAAGCAGAGCAGAAGCATATGTACGCGCAGATGCGCGATCATCTGCGCCTTGAAATAGGCAACATGTCTGAGAAAGAGCTCAGCTCCGAAGCGGCGAATATTGTGGTTAAGTTGCTGAGGCTTTCGCAGATTGCGTCGAGCCCGTCGTTGCTTGATCCCGCCTACAAGGGACCAAATGCTAAGCAATCTGAGCTCGACGATCTTCTTGATGATGTCTTTTCCGACGATAGCAAGAAGGTTATTTTGTGGTCGCATTATGTTGAGAATGTTCGCCGTTTTGTTGAACTTTATGCTGATAAATATGGCGCAGTAGGGCATACGGGTGAGATGGATGTTGCCGAGCGGCAAGAGAGTGTAAAGTCTTTTCAAGACAAACCCGAATGTCGATTGTTTATTGCGACTCCGCAATCAGCAAAAGAAGGTCTCACCCTTTTGCCTCGTGATGGTAAGATGGTGGCTGACACAATGGTTTACCTTGATCTCAGCTTTGACAGCGGTTCATATGTCCAGTCTCAAGCGCGGTTTCATCGTATTGGTCAACAGGCAGTTCGCTGCTTGGTGGTGCACCTGGTCGCCGAAGGAACGGTTGATGAATACATTCGCAAGACAGTTCTTGAAAAGCTCAAAACAGCAACTCAAGTTCTTGATGAAGGTTTGGGAGTTGGTACAGTCGCGCAAAATCTTGGCCAGGCCGGCGCCCAGATGAGTAAAAAAGAATTGCTTGAACTTCTCAAATAACTTGCGTCTAAAAGCAGGAACCCGCGCTGCAATTGAGAAATAATTCGCATCCCGAGATGGTGCCATCGTTTGCTTTAGCGCTTGCGCCTCCGGCTGCACTAACTGTTTCGTTGAGGCAGGAAGGGAGTGTGTAAGAGCCTATCTTTTGTGTCGACGGAATTGAGCATCCCTTGTCTGCATTTTGAAGAAGCTTACTCACTTGTTGGCTCACAGTGTTGAGTGAATCTTTGCCTTGTGCGCTTGGAAAGCATGCCGAGATCGTTGCAAGAGCCGTGGAAAAGTCTGCAACTGAGCTTGCAAGGTTTGAGATTGTGCTATTGAGCTCAGTTGCAGTGGCATTGATTGTTTCTGTTGACGCGCTGCATGTTGCGCCAATTCCGGTACCAAGTTTACTGGGTAATCCAGCCAATGTCGTTTGCGTGTTTGTGATCCCTGCTTGTAGGTTTTTGAACATCGGGACCGCATAAATTGCCGCGGTTAAGCAGCGTTGAAACGAAAGGCTTGTTGCTGATTTATTCGGCGCGGCATCGAGAATTTCAATCGATTTTTTTAGGTCGTTTAGCTGTGCTGAAGTGAAACTTGGGAGAGTTGATGACAGTGCGTTGAAAACATTGTTTCCAGCGGCACCAGAGCTCGATGAGTTGTTGCTTGATGATGTCTTTTCAATTGTGTTGACGATAAGGTCGAAGAGTCCGACTCCAGCTTTGCTAGCAAGAGATATTGAAAAAAGGCTCGCAGATTCATTCGATTTATCTTTATTCCACAGTTTTTCAGCGGAAACTGCCGCAGATTCATAATCGCCATCATTTAGTAGGGTAATAGTTTCTTCACGCAGTGCACTGGCTGTTTCTTTGCTACTGATTGGCCTAAAGAGACTCGCACCACAGGCGCTAAACAGGGCTCCGATTACGACAAAAAAAGAAAATTTGTGCAATGCTCGCTTCATGATGAGCTGACCTTTTTGGGCGGTGTTGCTCCGGTGAACATGTTGTAATTGCGGGTTGCGCTTGGATATAGTTTAACGAAATTCGAAATGTTATGCTGCAAGCCCATAAAGTACATCATGCGTGCGAGAGCCTCCGCAGCTAAGTCCCGATAAGTGGCGTCGTGTTGCATAGAATCGAGCATGCGCGCCGCTTCATCCATTTGCTCAAGTTCAATATGAAGAGTGACTTGATCCCAAAACTTGAAAGTGAGCTCAGGATGTAAACTCTTGATACGTTGATAACACTTCATTGTGTTGAAATAGAGGGCGTTTTTCTTAAGAAACTCTGCGTATTCTGAAAGTACGCGAAGGTCACGTGGTCGATCGCGAAGTAAGTGCCTGAATCGATCATTTGCCTTCGACATGTGGCCTTGCGTCATCTCAATGCGCAGAAGCGCAATTTCCGCATGCCTTTTAAATTGAGGAACGTCGCGGAGCCGATTGAGTTGCTGTTCGATAGTTCCGTAGTGACCTTGCAGCATCGCTTTTGAAACCTGGTGTGCGAGGCGAATTGCGGGGTCGTTTGGCTGAGGAAGAACGGCGCGAATAATTTTCTCAGCATTCGAGGTTTGTAGGGGTTTTTTTATGAATCCGACTGCACCAATACTTTGATAAAATGAATCAAAAATTTGATTTTCTGAGGGTGCGGTGAAGACGTAGGGAATGAGCTGGTGACCAATGATCTTATAAATTCCCTCAAACATTTGCATTCCGTCATTCACACCATTGGTGTGGTCAACAAAGACAATTGGCCAATGGCTTGTGTGAATCAGGTTGGAAATATCTGTTGGATTAGTTGTACAGACGGTCTGGCGGAAGCCCATTTTGAAGAGAAATTCACGAAGAATCTGGACGAAACCAGTTGAGCGTTCTTCAGCAAAAATGACCGCGCGTGGTTGCAACGACACCTGTGTGCAATCTCCTGTGATGCGGACTCACATGTCTGAAACTACTCTATTTCATGCAACTTTTGTTGAGCCGGTAAATTTGTTTCATGTGTTCATTTGGCTGGCGGTGTGTTGGTCTCGAATTCCAGTTCAATCGCACCGATACATCCTCAAAGGGGGGCGGACATTGTCGATTTTTCGTCTCGTCTGTTCATTGTTGAATCTCTCGTTTTGCCTGAGCTTGGGTTTTTCCGCGCTCAGGACAGAACTTGCTTTTGCGGCTGAGATCCTCCCTCCCGTTCGTGAGTTGAAAGGATTACGCTCCTTGGGTTTGGGATTTCCGGCCGTTGCCTTGAGTGGACAGAGCAATGGAGAGTCACCCATTCAAAATCCAGCGTGGACGGGCTTAGAAAGTAAAGCTCGGCAAAAAGCGACTCTCCGGGGTGTTTGGGTCCCGGGAGTCACGGTGGGCGCGAATGCAACCACGGGTCATCTTGCGAAGGCCTATTTTGCTGGAAATGGTTCGACTCAAAAGAGTTTGGAAAACTTTTTAACAGAGGCAAAAAACCAACAAACGCCTTATGGTTTTTTTGAGCTTTATCCGAGCTTTGGTCTCGGGTTTTTGCAGTGGGGCTTGTTTGCCAGGGTTCGCGTGGAGGGCTACGTCTGGCAACCCTCATCGCAGGTGCAGACCACAGCGGAAGGCTCAGCGGGGACGCTGCCTGTTTCAGGGCGAATCGGTATCGATCCCTTTTCTCTCACTGAAACTGCACAGATGGACGTTTGCGCCTCTGTTCAACGCGGAACGAGTTTATCTTTCAGTATTCCATACAAGAACACAGGCGTGACGCTTGGTGCGACGGCGCGTCCAACGTGGCGGAGCGATTATTCAGGAACCGTTGCACTTGCTGAGCCGCTCCGCACCGATGCAGCCAAAGATCTTCGCGCGAGGTTTAATGAAACTCACGGCATTCCTGTCGATGCCGCGATGACCATACGTTTGCCGCAGTTAAGAATGAAGCCTTCTGTGGGATTCAAATGGGATGACCTGGGTGACACAATTTATAATGCCGCAAATTCTTCGCATCAGAGCTTGGTCGAGAAAAGCAGCCTTTCTGCGGGTGCTGCGGCCTGGATGTTTCAGAGCAAAAGCTTAAGCGCGCAATGCTCTGTTGCGGGTCATCACTTGAACGACACGCGCATCAAAAAATCGTCCGCGTTTGGTGGAGGGTGTGAGTTCTATCTAATGGGTCAAACGGAGGTTGATGCGGTTGCGGAATCACCGTTGATTTTGAGAATGGGCGGAAACAGCGACGGTCTTGCTTACGGGCTAAGTTGGGATATGCCATTTGCCGTTTTGGAAATTGCCAGCAATGTGGGCTCTGTAGAGGGGCCGGTGGGTTACTCAGCTCGCAAAGACAGGCGTTATTTCTTGCGTTTTACGGTCGACGCAAGCCAGCCATGAATTGCCAGGACCCTGCGGTTGGATTATAGGCATGGCGTTGTTGAAAAGCAGCCAAGTTAAATGTGCGGACGTGGCGAAATTGGTAGACGCACTGGTCTTAGAAGCCAGCGCCGAGAGGCATGTGAGTTCGAGTCTCACCGTCCGCACCACTCCTTGAATTTGAGCATGCGTGTTACTTTGTTTTAATGGTTGGATTCAAGCTCGAAAGCAGCTGCTTGCGCAGGGTGCTGAGCAGTTGCCTAAGTGCGGGTTGATGAGCGTCCTCACACGCCTGCAAATAACCCATCACAATACAAGCAGCTTTGCGCAAAATGTCGTCATTAGCCTGGGGATCATGAGCTGACCGGTCGCCAGGTGAGCCGCTCGCTTGAGAATTGACCGACGTGAAGAGTCGTCCACCACGCAATTCTGCCGTTCGATATGAGTCTTTTTCGCGGAAGGTGATGACACTCTCGTCGACGCTCGAACCAGCAGTCTCGTTTTGATGGATCACCAAGTCTGTCGGGCCGTCGCCACGGAAGCACAGCCAATCAGTTGAGTCGTAAGGTGGTTTGAGCAAACCCCTGTCGAGGGTGTTCAGATGCTCACCCAAGCGCATAAATTCAATAAATCTGCGCAAGAAAATCAATACACTCGCTGTGTCATGACAAAAGGCATAGCCGAGCCGTTGCTTGCTTTCAAAAACACGCACTGCTCGCCCCGTCGTGCCAACACCGAGAATCACAAGGTCAACTTCAGAGGTTTTCGGAAGTGTTTCACAAAGTGATGCATGCTCAGGACGATCAATTCCGACTGAAAATCCTCCATAGCTGATATCAATCAGCGGAACGACGATGGTTTTTTCCATAACCACGTGTCCGATGTAGGTATCATGATTGAGTGTATATCTTTGCGAGACGCGACGTTCAGATAACTTAGGTGCAGCCATTTGAATCATCTCCCGAGAGACTGCTAGGCCTGGGCAGCCAGCCGTGTCGTTCTCGGGAGCTTAGCATTGACCTTGAGCTCAATAACAGATGGGGGGTGTCAAAGGATTCCCCCCCCCACCCCGTCTGATTGAAGCATTTGCAGAGAGAATTAGTCTTGGCTGGTCTCGGGAACTTCGTAATCTGCAGAGATAATCTCTTGGTCATCGTGCCAGGCTGCGTAACACGTTCCATCCATTAATGTTCCAACGAATGAGCCGTCGGCCTGATTGATCCGACAGAGAGACGACAGTTCGTCTTGGCTAACATCGGATTGCTGTCTGATGTTTGCTTGCGATTGACCTTGTCCAGACATTCCACCTGTCGACCAAATTGTATAGCGAGGTCCATGCGAACCCGGGGAAATCCAGATTGGAAAGTTGAGTCCGCCCATTAAGTCGAAGCCAATACTCACATGGTGTCCGCGGTTGAGGGAAGGCGAATAATAATAGCAAGAACCATCGCGGAAACCGCCATAGCTCCAGCGCATGCCATCTGAAAGTCGACAGATAGTGATCGGTGAGCGCCCGTATGCTGGCGAGTTCCACCAACCCCCGACAATCAGGTTTGGCGGGTTGATAAATCCAGGGCCGGGTCCAACACCCCCGGGTGACCAATGACTCCACCAAAGAGAAGGCTGCGCGTGAGCGGTCATTGCAGCGACACCGCACGCAATTGTAGCAACGGCGTTGAGAATGCGAATTGCACATTTCATAGCAATCTCCCTTTTGAATAATAAATACCCCACAGAACACCTCAAGACTGAAGCTTAAGATGTTCTGTGAATTGAGGATGACTGTTGAAGGGGGGGATCGACCACCTAAAGGTTTTGCAATTTCAGCAGTTTTTTTAGTGGTTCTGAATTGTCGCGTGGGAGGTTGTAAGGCAACGACCAAGCGCTAATTGGCAGTGACATAAATCTTCGTTGAGCTTACCGGTGGTCGGGAATTTTTTCAGTGGGCTGAAGTTTTTTACAGTTAAGCCCTGTTGGGTGAAGCAACGAGCCAGAAATGCACGCGCCGTGCGACGATTCCCGTCCATGAATGGGCGAATCGTCATGAGTCGCATCCAAAGCCGAGCGCTTGCTTGAATTAGAATCGGCGCCGCTGGGTCGGTGTCGAGGACCCTGTGAAATTCACGCAGACAATTTCTTAGCTCTTGATTGACTCGGTCACCGGCGGGGCTGCGGTACGACCAACCGTGGCAATCGGCCAGAGACACTGCCCGTGTGCGAACCGAGGGAACCCCTTTGAGCCCACGAATGCGTCCGTTGAGCAGTCGCAGATCATAGATCCAGGCATCTTCGCGTTGAACGTTCGTGAGTCGTGTCACGATCTTTCTCCCATGGAACTTGGCCGCACGTCTGTGAGGGCCGAGGGATGCATCATTTCGTCTGGCCAGGCAAGAAGAAACTCAGTCTTTTGCTCTCACAAAAAATGTCTTTAAATCTTGTGGTGTTGCGGCAATGAGTTGGGGAGACGGATCGGAGGGTGGATGCGATTGATACCCCCATGCGCACCAAATCGTTGTTGCACCACAAAGAGCACCCGCGCGTGCGTCGCCTTGGCTGTCCCCGATCATGTAAATGCGGTCTTGGTTCTGAATGCCACCCAGGGTCTCGAAGGCATGTTTGAGTGGGACGGCACTTGGCTTTGCCTCACTGCACGTATCGCCGCCTACAACAAGATCGACAAGATGGTCGATCTCGAGAGCTGCGAGCAGCTTTTTTGAGAGGGCCTCTGGCTTGTTAGTGATGACAGCTGTGCGTCCTGTTTGTTTCGCAAAGGTGAGCGCCTCACGAATTCCAGCGTAAAGTGAAGTCTCGACAGCGATGTTTTCGCCGTACTCAGCGTCATAAAGAGCTTGCACTTGGGAGACTCGTTGTTCATCGATTTTTTGAATTTGACCACAGACGTAATCATCAAAGCAATTGAGATACAGATCGCGCATCCCGCGATTTACAAAAGGAACAAGCTCCGCAAAAGAGCGCGCCGGAAGGTGTAAATTTGCGCGCACTGCTTGAGCGGCTGCGACCATGTCTCGACGACTGTCTTCAAGTGTTCCGTCGAGATCAAAAAAGAAGAAATCTTTCATCACTGCCCACTTTTCTTTTGCAAATCTTCAACACTGCCTTTGCCATCACCGTGCTCTGAAACGCTGCGTTCACCCGAGCCTGACCCTTTAAAGGCAGTGAAAGGTTTGTCGTTGTGGGTTTGAACTGCGTGAGGAATCCCCCCAGGTATCAGCAGAATATCGCCTGCTTCAATGGTCACAGGGCCTTCGTCAAAATGAAATGTTGTGACGCCGGCAACGGCGCCGCGAATTTCATCGTAATCATGTGCGTGTCGAGAGCGCTCAAACCACGCTGGGATTGTTTGCAGGTCATAGACTTTGTAGCCATATTTTTGCATCTCACGCGCGACCGTCTCTTCAGTTGGAATTTCCTTGTGTGGCCACTTAAACACTTTCACTGAATTAAAAAGGCTAGTCATCGAGTGCGTGTCCTTCATCTCATTTTGGTTTTAAAATTGATCGCGAAACCGGCGGACATAGGTAAATGTTTCGAGTTCGTCACGGGTGTCAATTGTTTTCTGCAGTGAGGGAGAATCCCATCTGAGAAATGGGTTGGTTGCAATTTCATCGCTTAGAATAAGAGGAAGTGTCATCGACTCATGAGGCAGCACGTTCGCTTGAGCAACCATCGCTTCAAGTTTCTCAAGACGCAATTTTTGCTCATGATTATCCTCGCCCAATAAGGTGGCCACGCGAAGATTTTTCAAGGTGTATTCATGGGCGCACCATAATCTTATCTGGCTTGGCAGCGCGCGTAGATTTTTGAGCGCCGCGAGCATTTGTGGATAAGTTCCTTCAAAAAGTCCGCCACAGCCGGCACCAAACAGTGCATCACCAACAAAGACATCAGTTGGTTGTGGAGAATTTTTGGGTTTGAGCACAAAGGCGATGTGGTCGACAGTGTGGCCTCGCACATCCAAAGCGTAAATGTTGCAACCAAGTATTTCGAAGTCTGGTTCGTCGGGATTCAGGGTTCGAAGATTTTTGCAGGTCCATGACGGTTTAACGTTGAACCACGACGAACAAATAATTTCGGCGCCGGGCCACGTTTTTAGAAGTGACTCAACTCCGCCCGTGTGATCGTTGTGATGGTGGGTCAAAAGAATGTGAGTCAATGTTAGATTGTGCTGCTCAAGGCAGGCCTGAACCTCTGCAGAGCGACCCGGATCAATTGCAGCAGCATGCTGTGTCAGGCTGTTCTCCAGAACATAAAAATAATTGTCCTGGAAGCCCGGTAGAACATGGAGCTCGATATTCTCTGCCAGATTAAATTGCGAAATTGCCCGAAGCATCAGTGGTGTCCTGCAGAAGAGCTCCAATATTTTCCGTAGAATGGCCAGAGTGCGCGCTTGGTTTCTGCTGGAATAAGCTCTGCAGATGTCATCAAGGCAAACTGTGCTGCATTAAAAATAGGATTGTCAGAACTTTCGGGAAGAGTCGCAAGAATATTTTTTACGATTCGCTTTGAAGCATCAATATTCTTTTTAAGAACTGCCAAAACCGCCTCGACTGAAACAGCTTCTTCATTTTCGCGCCAGCAGTCGTAGTCGGTGACAAATGCGAGTGTGCAATAGGGAATCTCGGCTTCCCGGGCAAGTGCAGCTTCGGGCATGGCTGTCATGCCAATAATTCCGCACCCTTCAGCGCGGAAGGCATGACTCTCGGCGCGTGAAGAAAAGCGTGGACCCTCGACACAAACATACGTGCCTTCATTGAAAACTTTGACATCTTCTTTTTGGCAGGCTGCGAGTGCGGTTGATTGAAAATCAGGGCAGTAGGGATCGGCAAGACTCACGTGACCAACCACTCCACGACCAAAGTATGTGCGTTCGCGTAATCCAACTGTTTTGTCGAGAATTTGTTTGGGAATCACAACGCATCCGGGTGCATATTGTTCTTGCAGGCTGCCAACTGCGCTGACACTAAGAATGTGTGTAACGCCAATCGATTTTAGCGCAAAAATGTTTGCGCGGTAGTTGACTTCTGTTGGGGTAAATCGGTGGCCTTTGCCATGTCGGGGTAAAAACGCAACGGGGCGGCCGTTGAGTTTGCCAGTGATAATGGCATCACTGGGTTGTCCGAATGGGGTTGAAATGGCGAGTTCTTGAACGTCGGTCAGCCCCGGGAGATCATACAGGCCAGAACCACCAATCACACCCAAATAAGTCTTCTTCATGACAAGCCATCCCATAAAATCGTCAATACGAGGTGCCGCCAAGAGTGGCCGGCACCATCAGATGCGCTTGCCGTTAAACTTGTTTAGCAAGTCTTGCAACGAGGCGGGGCCAGAAGGTTGAACCGCTGCGGCGCGCTCGTTCGACCGACGCGGAGCTCCTGCGGATGAACCAGACGAGGATGGTGCTGGGCGACTATTGCTGCTTGGGCCACCCGCATTGCGTGATTGTGGCCCCTGATGGCTCGACAATGCGCCTGCCCGTTGTTGTGCGGGACGAGACCCCAGGGTGCCACCCACGCCTTCTTCAACGGCCTTGCGACTCAAGCTAATGCGTTTGCGCTCTTTGTCGACGCCAATCACCTTTACTTTCACCTGGTCGCCAACGGCAATCGCCTGCGATGCATCTTTAATAAATTGACTCGAGAGTTCGCTGATGTGGATAAGGCCATCTTGGTGCACGCCAATGTCGACAAAAGCGCCAAAGTTGGTGACGTTTGTTACAGTGCCAGCGAGAACCATGCCTTCTTGTAAGCTGTTCAAGTCCCGAACTTCGCGGTTGTAGGTATGTTTCACACCATCTTCGCGCGGGTCACGACCAGGCTTCTGAAGTTCTTTGACGATATCTTGCAAAGTTGGCACGCCAATATCTTCGGTCACATAGCGCTTGAGATCGAGAGTATTGAGAACCTCTCGTTGGCCAATCAAATCAGACAACGACTTTTTCAAGTCTCCAGCAATGCGCTCAACGACTCGGTACGCTTCGGGGTGCACGGCAGTGTTGTCAAGCGGATTACTGGCTTCCGGAATCCGTAAGAAACCAGCGGCCTGCTCAAATGCTTTGGGTCCGAAGCCCATGACCTCGAAGAGTGCATTGCGATCCTTGAAAATACCCTTTTGTTCGCGATGACGAACAATATTTTTCGCGAGAGTTGGGCCGATGCCAGCAACATAAGAGAGCAGGCTTGGGCTTGCTGTGTTGAGGTTGACTCCAACGAAGTTCACGCAGCTTTCAACCACTTCGTCGAGTTGTTTTTTAAGTCGACTTTGGTTGACGTCGTGCTGGTATTGGCCAACGCCGATACTTTTGGGCTCAATTTTCACAAGCTCCGCGAGAGGATCTTGGAGACGTCGAGCAATACTTACGGCGCCACGATAGGTGAGATCGAGATCTGGGAATTCATCACGGGCAACATCACTGGCTGAATAGACGCTTGCGCCCGCCTCATTCACCACAAGGATTTTAAAACCAAGATGTTTGTTGGCTTCAAGAATTTGATGGAAGAAGTCGTCCAGTTCACGGCCAGCCGTGCCGTTTCCGATACTGATATAATCAGCTTTGTATTTGGTGATAAATTCAAGCGCTTTTTCTGCCGCATTGCGGTTTTTAGGTGCATTTGCTGGCGACTCTAAGTCAGGAAAGATAGTTGAATGATCAAGGAGTTTTCCAGTTTCATCAACAACAACAAGTTTACTGCCTGTGCGGATGCCGGGGTCAACACCAAGAACTATCTTTTTTGGAATAGGAGGTAGCAAAAGCAGAGAGCGCAGGTTTTTTGCGAAAACCGCAATAGCTTCTTCTTCGGCACGATTTTTCGTTTCGAGCCGCAATTCTGTTTCCGTGCTTGGCGCAAGAAGCCGTGAAAACGCATCTTTGACGCATTCGGCAAGCAGCGTTTTAACTGGAGTTGATGCTTTGCTCTCAATAACACGGTCAGAAATCATCGCGAGAGCGGTGTCTTGGTCATACTCAACTGTGACTTTAATAATTTCTTCTTTTTCACCACGACGTAGCGCCATCAGGCGGTGTGCAGCGATTGAGTTTACTGGCTCGCGGAAGTCATAATAGTTGTTGTATTTAGTCTTTTTGTCTTTGTGTTCGTCGCGAACAACTGAGACAAAGGTGGCGTTGTCGAAGATCCATTGACGGAGTTCACCACGCACTTCGGCACGTTCTGAAATTTGCTCAGCGATATAGTCTTTTGCACCCTGAATCGCGAGTTCAAGGGTTGTCACTTCAGGGTGATGGCCGACGTATGAAACGCAAAGCGCAACCAAGTCTTCGAGACTGGGATCTTGTCTTAGGATCTCCAGAGCGAGGGGCTCGAGGCCTCGCTCCTTCGCGATTTGCCCGCGGGTTCTCTTTTTGGGTTTGAAGGGCAGATACAAGTCCTCAAGCTCAGCCTTGACCTTACAGGTTTTGATGCGGGTCTCGAGAGCAGGAGTGAGCTTGCCTTGTTCTTGAATCGATTTGAGAATGGTTTCTTTGCGTTCGGCGAGTGCAAGAAAATATTCGAAGCGGTCGCGAATATCGCGGATTTTCACTTCGTCTAGTCCGCCGGTGGCTTCTTTGCGGTATCGTGCAATGAACGGGACCGTGCAGTCGTCAATGATCAGCTTCAATGTGCTTTCAACCGGCTTTTGCTTGAGGTTGAGCTCGGTAGCGATGTCGGTCACGATCTCGGGCGTCAGCAAAATATCCTTATTAGCCATTGCCATCTCACTTTTAAAAAAATCCAAAACAAAAGAGGGGAGTCTGTAAGACACCCCTCCCTGAAAACAGCGACTGCGGAAGGTGCCGCAGTCGCTAAGTTTACGTTAGCGAGCGCGATTGACAAGCTCTGTACCTGAGAAGAAGTAAGCCAATTCAATTGAAGCGTTTTCTTTGGAGTCGGAGCCGTGAACGGTGTTTTCACCGATGCTCACAGCGTGTTCAGCGCGAATTGTGCCTTTGTCAGCCTTCTTCGGGTCGGTGGCACCCATCAGCTCACGATATTTGACGACAGCGTTTGGGGCTTCCAATGCCGAGACGACCACGGGGCCTGAGCTCATGAATTCGACAAGCTCACCAAAGAAGGGGCGCTCTTTGTGAACGGCGTAAAATTGTTCAGCTTCGCGGCGCGACATGTGAATCATTTTGGTTGCCACAATGCGCAAACCAGAAGACTCGATCATGTTAAAGATTTTACCAACCAAGTTTCGGCGGACACCATCAGGTTTGATGATTGAAAAAGTCATTTCCATTGCAAATTCCCTTCATTGCTCTCGACCTGAGCTTAATCACTCGGACGCGGTTCGAGGCCGCAGTATTGTCAAAGCTCATCCCGCTGTCAATTGTCTGCGTTCGCAGTTATTGATTGTGGAGATTCACGAAAAATCTTGGTCAATACCGTAGGAGAGAGCCTCATCTGTCAAGGCGGACGAGCGCGCAGGTGAGTTGAAAAAGGCTTCAAAAGATGGAAGCTGCCAATGGCCGTTAATTAGGTCACCTAGAATTCTCAAGTTTGTTTTGTAGCGTGGATTTTGGTTTCGTAAATCGCGCACACATTCCTTCAAAACACGCAGCAACATGCATAGTGAAAACAAGTTCTCAAGCTCTGATTTTTTGTTCGGCAGGAGCTCAATGGCAGCAGAATCTTCGGCAATCGTTTGTAAGTATGATTTGACTAAAGTTGACTCAAGCTCTTGCAGGTTTGGGGCGTAGCGTTGAGGTGTCGCAAAGTTTTCTAAACTTTTTATAACGTGACGTCCAAACTCACTGTCTGCCGAGAGAATTTCACTAAAAACAGGCAAATCTTCACTGCGCTCGGTTGTCATCCAAGCGAATTGCAGACTTAAAAGTGTGGCTGCCAAATCCTTTAAACAGGTTTGTTTGTGTAAGCGGTAACTCTCGTCGTCGAGACTGTCGGTTTCGTAATTCACGAGATAAAGGCCGTCTTCACCAACTAAAACTTGACCTAAATGCGCATGGCCGTGGATGCGGATCAGAAGTCCAAGATGCTCACTCTGGATGACGCTCGAATAAAGAGAATGTGCGTACTTTGGCAGGGCATTCAGAATTGATTCATACGAACTTAAGTGGCGAGAAAGATTTCTCACCAAATAAATGCGTTCATCGAGCTTGTGAAGAATGAGGTCACTCCATTGGGTGCGAGCGGAACCTGCGTTGGTTTCGGGATCAATAAGCTTATTGTTTCGGCTGTTTGTCATGGCAATGTGAAATTCTGCCAGCATCCGACCCAAGCGACCCGTTGATTCTAAGATGGAATACCAAGTTAAACGTGAAGACCGTTCACGCATCGGTTCGGGATACCTTGCATGTTGAATTTTTGCAGTCAGGTCCTGCCAAAGCTTGGCATTGCTTTGTATATATCGAGTGACTATGGCCACTGGTAGATTCTGTTCGGAATGAGCGGGGCGAAAATCATACCGCGTCGTGAGTTCGGGGTGTTGAAGAAAGTGGTTTTGCGAATTCAAATATTCCAACATGTCAGCTTCGACAGAGTGCGGCTGATCGGGCGAAAGAACTCGAAATATTTTGCAGAGATGTTGAGTTTCAACACGCGTACAAGCGTTCTTGTTGTCTGTCCAAAGGTTGACGATATTAAAGCTAGATTTGGCTTCAAATTGTCGGCAAAGCAACGCACCGCCGCGGATCGTTGTCATGCGACCCGTGCTTGCTACAGCATGTTTCCAGTTGGAGTAAAAAAGAGCGTCCGCCGTGGCTTCTCGTAAGCTCCACGGGGACAAAGTTATTAAATCGCCATCCTGACTGTAACGAGCTATGCGAAATGGAAAGGTCAACAACTCGTCGCGGTCCGGGCACTTGAGCCAGGCCATTCCCACAGCACCCCAGGCGTCCTGGTGAAAGACACAGGCATCAAAGAGCTCAACTGCTGCAGTGGGTTGGCTGTTGAATGGATAAAATCGCTGTTTGAGCCAACTTTCGCATGGGATGGCCGCCAGCAATTGCTCTAAAATTTGAATAAATGCGTTCATACCCGAACCTCTTCCGTGAGATAGGGCGGACGTCGTGTCCGGTTCCTCAGGATGGGTCAGTTATTATGACGTCGTCAAGCTCTGGGAATTCTTCCAAAATATAATTCGCAATCGACTCCGAAGTATACGCCTGAACGTTACAGGTTCCGCAAGCGCCAGAAAGGCTCATTTTTAAGACGCCATTTTCGAGGCTTTCGATGACAACGTCACCACCGTGTGATTGAACACCGGGGGCAATTTTTTCATCGATGAACCGCTGGATTGCTTGACGCTGGGTAGCTGAATTGACGCTACTGAGATTCATTTCTTTCCTCGTGTTCGAAAATTTCTGCAGAAAGATCACGGTTTGCCGATGCAACTAGTGAGGTCTCGCATGCGATTGCTCTTGACGCCAATCCCTTGAATCTATTTGCTGCGCATGGTGGAATCGAAGCACTCCGTCTGCGGAACAAAGAGACATCCGAGGAATGAGTCGGTGCCCAAGAGTGCAGCCGATCTTTCAGAATGTGTTTACCTTTGACTCGGACGTGTGAAAAGGAGAATTTCATGCAATTTGACTTCAACCCACGGCCTGGGATGACCCTGCGGGGTAATTCAGCATTGCCTGTTGGGGTTGAACGTCTGAGTCACGGAGTGTTAGTGAAAGCGAAAGTATCGCTCAGTTTGCTCTGTTCGTTTGCAGTGGCCGCGGTTTTGGGAGTGAGCTCGTTCGCTTATGCGGAAGAACCTTATTTTCCTTTTACCGACGCTATGCCTTCACCGGTTGCGCCTTCTGTGCCGTCGATTGTGTCGCCTGTTGTGTCCTCGAATGCGCCTGTCGTGGAACGTGAAGATCGCACAATTATGGCCGAATTCAGAGTGCTGAGTCGGCGCCTGTTCGGCTTTGCCAATCTAAGTGGAATTTCGGTCTTTGACGCCATTGGCTCGGCAGATGCAGTTAAGAAAGCGCAGAGAATTAGTGCATTATGCGAAAAAATCGATGAGCGTTACCGTTCGTTAGGCTGGAGCCGAAGCCCCTGCTCGAACCTTCCTTGGACGTACGACCGAGTTTCTGAGAAGGGTTATCCTCTTGTGTATTGGGATTACTCTGCTTTGAATTGGGGAAAGGCAGAGCCACCTCCCGATGAATCTACTGTGGTTCTTGGCGGTGTACACCCGGACGAGAATACGCCAATTCACCTTGCTTTTCGCTTTGCCGAAGCACTGCATAAAGATGCGAGCTTGTATGCTCAACGGCGAGTTGTCGTGGCTCCCATTGTTAACCCCGATGGGTTTTTCATGTTTCCCGCGCGCCGTACGAACGCCAACGGAATTGATTTGAACAGAAATTTTGGCACGCGCGACTGGTGGGCTTCGGCAAACCGTTGGTGGAAACAACGTCGTAACTCGGATCCGCGGCATTTCCCCGGTGCAGCGCCCGAAACTGAAGAGGGCACCCGCTTTCAAGTTGACCTACTCAGCCGCTATGAACCGGATAAAGTTGTGTCCATTCACGCACCCCTTGGCTTTCTCGATTATGATGGCCCAGGCGACAACAAGCGGCAAAATCTCTCAGAGTTTGAAAAAGAAGCGCGCGATTTAGCCTACGTTGTATCAAGAAACTCGAATAATTACAGAGTTCTTGATTTCCAATTTTACCCTGGCTCTTTGGGTAATTACGCAGGCAATGAGCGGGCAATTCCAACGGTAACGCTTGAATTGACAAGCACCAATCCACGGTTTGCAGACAAATACTGGCGTGAATTCTTTCCGGGCCTGCGGGCTGCGGTGAAGTATGAATTCAAGCGGAGCATCCTTGTTCGGCACGAGACGCTTTCTTTGCAAACCTCTCAACAACAGGGTACCTGTTGTCAAAATTGAGGTTGCAATTGCGAGGTGAGTTGGGTTTAAGCGGCGGTGAATCTGCCGAGGGAACTCCTGCGTGTCGTTTTCATTTCAGGTATTAAACAGAGATAAAAAAACTGCGGCCCGGCGCGGGGTTGTCTCGACCGCCCATGGGGCTATTCAGACACCTGTTTTCATGTCGGTTGGTACATTTGGTTCGGTGAGAGCGCTCGACCATGTTGATCTTGAAGCTATTGGTGTTCAAATCATTCTTGGGAACACCTACCATCTCTACCTTCGCCCAGGAGCGGGTATCCTCCGCTCTCGCGGTGGTTACCACAATCTGATTCATTGGAATGGACCCATTTTAACGGACAGTGGTGGTTTCCAGATCTTCTCACTCCCTCATCAACGGATCATCAATGAAGAGGGAGTTGAGTTTCGCAGTTACCTTGATCAGGCGCCGCGATTTTTTAGTCCAGAAAGTAACATTGAATTCCAAGAGGCCATTGGCTCAGACATCATGATGGTTCTTGATGTGTGCGTACCATCAACGAGTCCACGAGATATTGCGGCCCGGGCAATGGAGCGCACTCACCGCTGGGCGCAGCGTTGCAAACGAGCACAAAGAAATCATCACAACGCGTTATTTGGGATTGTCCAAGGCGCTATATTTGAAGACCTTCGCAAAGAAAGTGCAGCCGCTCTCGGTGCATTGGATTTTCCCGGCTATGCAATCGGTGGCTTGGCAGTTGGCGAAACAGATGATGAACGTGAACATTTCACAAACTTTACTGCAAATCTTCTACCATTTAACAAGCCTCGATATTTGATGGGTGTTGGTACTCCTCACGATCTCGTGCGAAGTATTCGCGCGGGTGTTGATATGTTTGACTGCATTATTCCAACCAACCATGCCCGCCAGGGAGTTGCCTATACGTTCGATGGCAAAGTGAAGTTGCGGCGCGCCGTTTTTTCGACTTCTGACCAACCTATCGACAATCAGTGCACATGTTTTGTCTGCCAAAGGTACTCGCGGGCTTATTTGCATCAGTTGATAAAGTGCGATGAACCAACCGGATGGCGGCTTGTGAGTTTTCATAATACTTGGTTTTACGATCGTTTAATGGAGTGTTGTCGAGCGGAAATTGAGGCGGGAACCTTTGCAGAGTTCAGCGGCTGGTTTCTTTCCCATGCCGAAGATTAATTCCAGTCATTTAGCATAGGTCAATTGACCAAAGAAAAAGCCCCCGTCGGCGCTCGTCCGAGGGGGGCTTGGTTCCGATTTGATTCGTATTTTAGATAGGCAGCAAAATGTGATTGAGTTCGGTTTCAACCGAGCAGCGATCTAGGTTCTTCGCAGCCGAAATTTCCGAGACAATCATCGAACGAGCTCGCTCGAGCATCTTCTTTTCGCCAAAGGACAGGTCTTTGTCGTTGCGAAGGCTCGATAGGTCGCGCAAAACCTCTGCAATTTCAATGAGATTCCCCGTGTTGAGCTTCTCATTAAGCGCGCGGAACCTACGGTTCCATGTTGCTGTCGACTTTTTCGACGGTGCCTTCAGAATGTCATAGATCTTTTCAACCTCGCGAGGCGAGATCACTGCGCGTAAACCTACGGTTTGAGCCGCCCGCGTTGGCACCATTACTTTAGCGCCAGTTGCATGAATCTTCAGGACGTAGAAATCCTGTTTAGTTCCTGCAATTTCACAGCTTTCAATGTTCTCGATGGTGCCGACCCCATGGCAAGGGTAAACAGCTTTCTCACCCACTCCGAACATCACTCTTTCTGAACTCATTTCTCTAGCCCTCCAGGAGAAGTGGTTCACGACTTCCAAGGATGGATTCAGACCAACCCGAAAGTCCGTTCAGCAAAACCGTTGCCAGAAAATTGAACCCGCCCTCAACGCTCGCACAACCGACTAGATTTCCGTGGCCTGTCCCGAAAGGGAGCGGCCTTTTTGTTGAGAAACCCTTTAGAAATCTGTTGAACTTGCTTGGAAAGTAAGGGGACCCCTTTCACAAAGGTAAAGGGTTGGGTACCACGTTCCGCTTGCCGATGTCAAACGTTTTTGCTGTTCCCTGAGGCACGTCCTGAAAAGGCCTTGCCTGTTCGCATGCTTTCGACCATCGGACACGATAGAGAGGCGATTGTCTTTCTTTCTTGCGGGGGGAGAGTTGGCATGCAGGATCGAGGTGCTGCGCATCTATCTTTAAGTTTTGTTGGCAAGGTGCGTGACCCGCTCCATGACACAATTTCATTCACTCGGATTGAAAAAACTGTCATCGACAGCTTTGAATTTCAACGCATGCGTCGCATTCAACAGACTGCTTTCATCAAGTACGTTTTTCCTGGAGCAACCCACACTCGATTCGTTCACGCACTGGGCGTGATGCATATGGCTGGCGTTCTGCTGAATTCCTTGGTGTTGAATCAAGAGCGTATACTTGATTCCTTGGTGGACTCTCTCGCACAATTGCCCATCACGGTGCAGAAGTAACATGCCCTGACTGAAGCACACCACGGCAGTTTGAGCGAGACCCGCGAAGCAATTGATTGGTTAAAGAATTCAGAAATCGCACAAGTCTTGCGATTGGCTGCGCTTTTACATGATGTGGGACACGCGCCTTTCAGCCATAGTCTAGAAAGGTTTATGCCAAATTGGCGCGAGCTTGAGGAAAATCTCGCTTCTTTGGCTTTACCCGCATATTTAACGCATGCAATAAATAAAAAAATAGCCCGACAAAAAACCAAACATCCAAGCGCAATAGATGGACGAATTAGGCACGAAATTTATACGCTGATGATAGTTGCTCGCTTGTTTTCCGGAGATGAGAAAAATCTAAGCCAAGAAATGGGACAAGATATTTGTGCCGTTCTTGATCTGGATGTGGAACCTTGCACCTCAGGGGCAGTGAGCAAAAGCCGATTGCAGACCTTGTTGCATGAAGTTGTAAGCGGTGAAATTGATGTTGATCGCATGGATTACTTGTTGCGCGACTCGCGCGAATGCGGAGTGGTTTACGGTTTATTTGATGCGGGTCGAATTCTTGATTCGGCTTGTTTCTATAAAGATCCAATCACTTCCAACTACCATCTTGCGATTCGGCGTAGCGGTATTGCAGCGTTTGAGGACTACCTACGGGCACGATGGAGTATGTACCAGCAAGTCTACTTTCACAAAACTGCAACCGCGTGCGAAGCAATGCTTGAAACTGCCCACAAAGCGCTAAATCGCTTTTCGTTGCCATTGCGACTTGACGAATATCTCCCTCTCGATGACTCGTCTTTTTTCGAATTTGCCAGAAAAAAATCGACAGACGCAAAAGGCCGCGGTGTTCAGCTTTTACAAGATTTGCTTTATGGCCGACGGTTGTGGAAGCGGGTTTATGAGGAAAGCGTGCCGGTTTCACAAATTGCAACTTCACCTTCACTTTGTCCTGCGACAGTTAATTTGTTGCGAGCGCAGGGAATCCCCAGTGAGATGTTGGAAAGTTCAACGAGCTTGACTCGTTTTTCGCCGAAGGGCCGCGACAATCATTCGCGCAATAAACTTAAGGTAGTTATCAAAGACGTTCATGGATTGCGGTTTTTGGAGCCAATCGAACAGCATTCACGTTTGGTGAATCGACTCGATGAAGAGCTTGTGATCCGCCGCATTTTTGTTGCGCGTGAAGACGACGCAGGAAAGCTCATCGATGCCAAAGAAGTGCAGACTCGGATTTCGTCTGAAGTGATGACTCCACGCCCTCATGATTCGCATTAAAAAGGTTGCTCGCGGTGATTGATTATCTGTTAAGTGGATGGAGCTTTTTTTTTCGCTGGCCCGTCGCCAATGCAAAGTCATACAGGGCTGTGGGCGTTTTTCTTGGCCCGCTTTTACAGATGATTGTCTATATTTTTTTTGCAGTGGCTGCTTCTTTCGTTATTCTTCCCCCTAATTCAACTTTGTATGCGCCCATCATTAGTTGGGTTGGTTTGTCAATGTTGACCGGTTTTTTTCATGAAGATGGGCTTGCTGATACCGCTGATTCTTTGGGTGTTTCCAAGTTTAATTCAGAGGAATCCCTCGACAAAATTCATTCGACTTTCAAAGATCCGAGGCTTGGGACTTTCGGTGTGAGCGCGTTGGTCTTGTTTTGGGCCTTTCGAATTCTGTCTGTGACACAAGGACATCTCAGTATCACCCTGTGTGCGTTGGTGTGTTTATGTTCAAGAACTTCTGCCCTCTTTTGGGGGCTTTATTTCTTTCCGCGTGTTGTAAAAGCTCGCTCCGCGCGTTCGTCCCACATTATGCAAAGTGTAAACGCCAGAACGGCTGGATTAATCTTGCTGCTCGGCCTTTTGACTGGAATTCTTTTGTGTTCTTTCGCTCAGCCGATTTTTGCAGGTGGAGCGGCCGATGTAGTGAATAAAATTTTTCCAGATGTGCCCTCAAGTTCTGCCGTTTTTGCTCTCTGCTTTACAGTCATGCTGCTGCTGTCGGGAGCCGTACTCAGACTTCTTATTCTTCGGACTGAGGCACTCAATGGCGACCTCCTCGGAGCCACGGCCTGCCTTTCTGAGGTTTTTTTAACAATCTGTATTATCAGGATTTTGTGAAGAATCGTTCAAGTTCTTCCGAATCGTATCCGAGGACGATGCGTGTTCTGGAGGAGACTTTAACCATGGCAGTCAAGCTCTCGTTTCAAAACGATCGTAATCAGCCCAGCCGCGGAGTCGACAGGCAAACTGTGCTTGTTGGCAAGCGGGTTGTAATTGCTGATGACAGCGCTTCACAACGGCGTCGGGTTGCCGAGATCTTCGAGGCGCTTGGGATGCAAGTGGTTGGAGAGGCCGCAAATGGTTTAGAATGTTTAGCGCTGGCTGACAGGCTACAGCCTGATGTGATTTCACTTGATGTGATTATGCCGGTGATGCACGGTGTAGAAACCCTCGGATATTTGCGAGAGAAAAAATTATCTACGGTGATTGTGTATGTAAGCGCCCTGGGGGCGATGGAAGCTTTGACAGAGGTGAAAGCGCCGGGGGGATATTTACCCGACGCGATTTTTTCGAAAAAGGATTCAAGCGAGACCTTTTCCGAAGTGCTGACTGCGATCATGATGGGAGACTCAGAAACTCAAGCGCACGGCGGTAAGTCGAACGAAGAGGCTCAGGCGGGAAACAGCGGAAGAACTGCTGTGTAATTTGCCCTTACGGGTGCAACGTTCCTGAAATTTGATCGATGATTTTTGCTAGTCCCCAGTTGACGAAGTCAGTCAGTGGTTTCACAGGATGGCTGAAGAAAGTTTTGAGGATTGGGACGGTGCAAATGAATTGAACGAAAATTTCATTTGTGTCAGTGTTGATTGCGAACAAGAGCCATAAGTCGAAGAGATTTATTAGACCGCCGTGACGACTATGACAGGACGCGGAGGTTTACCCCTTTCATTATTTCTCACTCCAGATGGAGCTCCTTTTCAAGGAGGCACCTATTTTCCTAAGTCCGCAAGCTTGGGTCGTGATTCTTTCCTCGCGATCACCAGCCTTGTGTTCAGCGGGTTTTTTGGGCCTGCAGTTGGGCTGTGTCGCAAAATGTTTGTCTGCCGTCGGATGGAAAAACATTAGGTTAAAATGAATGGTTGTTGGCGACTCGCTTGGACTGGGAGAGCGCCATCGCAGCTGCTGGTATTCCGGTTCTATTGGTCAATCACCGCACTTCGGTCGAGGAAACCCATGGCGATTTTCTTGCAGAGGGCACCAACACAGGAGAAACTGCCGGTAACCGAGTCGATTTGACCTTCTGAAACACACAGGGGAGTCACCGATCGACGGCGAACGACACGGAAATGATTGACGATCTGAGAAGTCACCTGAATCCGTGAAGGTGAAGTCATTGGGGAGGTTTTCGACATGGATACTTTGAACTGTGTGTCCCTCCCACATCTGAAGAGGTCATTTGTGGAACTTGAATTGAACGATCAGGATAAAGTCACTCCAACCGTTTTTACGGTTTCTGATGGGACGGGCGAGACGGCGATGAGCATTGTACGCGCGGTGCGTGTTCAATTCGAGAATGCCGACATTCAAATTGAAAGATTTAACAAAGTCAGAACCCGCGAAGTTTTGGAGCATTTGTTGCAACGCGCATTGCGCGAGAAGGCAACAATTGTTGCCACTATCGTGGATCCCGAATTGCGTGTTTATTTAATTTCCCGCGGTATGCAGCTGGGTGTGCATATTGTTGATGTTCTTTTCCCTCTGCTTGAGACTCTTTCCACGCAGTTAGGTCGACGTCCCAGCGCTATCCCAGGATTGCTTCGCCAGCTCGATCAAGATTACTTCAAACGTGTTTGGGCTGTTGAGTACACGGTTCGTCACGATGACGGTGTTGCGCTCCACGATCTCAATGATGCCGATATCGTTTTGGTTGGGATTTCCCGAACCTCCAAAACGCCTTTAAGCATGTATTTGGGCCATAAGGGTTACAAGGTCGCAAATGTTCCGCTTGTTCCCGGGGCAGAGTTGCCCACCGAGATTTTCTCGGTTGATCAAAACAAAGTGATAGGCCTCGTCATTGATCCGCTTCGTTTGACTGAAATTCGCACCGCGCGCATTGAAGCACTTGGCAGTTCAAGCACAGGTGATTACGCAAATTCAGCGAAGATTTTTGACGAACTTGAGTGGTCGAGAGAGATTTTTAAGCGCAATAAACGGTGGCCGGTTTTGGATGTGACTGGCAAGGCTCTCGAGGAAACCGCCGTGGAAATCGAGCGGATTATACTTTCAAGGTTTCCAAGCTTGCAGGACGCTGGTTTTTAAAATGCCGCGCTGACCGATGTGAGAAAAAAACCCCCGCGAGTTGCCTCGTGGGGGTTTTGTTTTGCTTCGATTCAAATGGCGGGCCGTAAGGGATTCGAACCCCTGACCAACGGTTTCGAAGACCGTTGCTCTATCCAGCTGAGCTAACGACCCGCTGCAGTGGGTGGAGTGTGCCGCTTTGTGGTTTCAATTTCAAGCCGAACAGCAAAGTCTCGGTGGTTTCGCTTCAGATTTGCAGAGTCCAGCGGGTCCCGCGCGGCGTATCCTGAATGATGACCCCTTGGGCGAGCAATTCGTCACGAATGCGGTCGGCTGCAGCCCAGTCTTTTGTTGCACGCGCGGTGTGGCGGTCGGTCAGCTTTCTTTCGATGTCTTCTGGGCTGAGTTGTCCGCCGAGTCGATATTTTGCAAGGTTGGCAAAAAATTCAGACGGGCTTGATTGAACGATTCCAAGGGTATTGGTTAGCCACGCTTTTACGACTGGCCATTCATTTGCGAGGCGAGCCTTGTCGGCTGGATTGAGACTTCTGCCTGCCTTTTCATTCGCCGCCAGGCCCGCGTTGATACTGCGCACCGTTTCAAAGAAAGCACCCATGGCAGCGGCGCTGTTGAGGTCGTCGGATAATCCGTCGCGCATTTTTTGAATGAGCCCATCCAGTGACGTGAGAATTTCTATTGTGCTTGCTGTGCTGTCTGGGCTTTGTTCTTGAGCATAACGATCTAAGAGTTCGATGAAACGATAAATTTTCGCGAGTTTTTTGAAGTTCTCGTCAGCTAATTCCATGGTGAAATCGAGCGGCTGCGAGTAGGAAACGGAGAGGAAAGTAAGGCGCAGCACTTCGGGTGGATATTTAGCCAAGAAATCTGCGATGGATACGAAGTGGTTTGTGCTTTTTGACATTTTCTCGCCATAAAGCGTCACCATGCCAGCATGCAGCCAAAATGAAGAAAAGGGGACACCCGTGGCTCCCTCAGATTGAGCGATTTCAGCTTCATGATGAGGAAAAATGAGGTCGCGACCACCCATATGGATGTCGATTGAATCGCCAAAGAGAGCGTGAATCATGGCTGAGCATTCAATGTGCCAGCCCGGACGACCCTCTCCCCAGGGGCTTGCCCATTTAATTTCATTGGGCTTGGCGAATTTCCAAAGCGCGAAGTCGAGTGAGTCTTCCTTCGCTTCATCAACTTCAATGCGAACACCTTTGCGCAGGTCATCAATATTATTTTTGCTGAGTTTACCGTAGCCCTCGAATTTTCGAACGCGGTAATAAACACCACTTTTGGAAACGTAGGCGAAACCGCGGTCTAAAAGCTTTTCGATAAGGGAAATAATCTGTGGGATATTTTCGGTGACTTTGGGCTCAAATTGTGGGCGGTAAAGGTGAAAGTGTTTGAGCATTTCATCTTGTTCGCTCACATAACGGTCGACAACGGTATCGCATGAAACACCTTCGTCGTTTGCCTTTTTAATGATTTTATCGTCAACGTCTGTGATATTTCGCGCCCATTGCACGTCATAATTTTGGTCGACGAGTGTTCGATATAAAAGGTCGTATGAAAAAAAAGTTCGGCTATGTCCAATGTGTGTGTTGCTGTAGGGAGTCACACCACAGCAGTACATCTTTACTTTCGAGCTTGCAGGGCGAAATGCTTCTTTGCGACCTGTGAGTGTGTTGTGCAGTTGAAGTCCCATGTGCTGCATCCCCTAGCGTGGAGTTTTGAGAGTGCGGAAAGCAAAAGCCAGAGCATTTGCTCTGGCTGATGTGGAGAAAAGCCGTGCTTCGTTAACCGAAAATGCGATCAAAAAATCCAGCGCCTTGACCTTTGACGAATTCCCCATGCTTTTCCGCAAATGCGCGAAGATGATCTTCTGCGTCTTTGTTAAGTTTAGTTGGAATTTCGACCGAAATTTCGATAATCAAATCACCTTTTCCGCGTCCGTATTTTTCAAGTTTTGGCACTCCAGCGCCTTGGATAATGAGACGCTGATTGGGTTGCACCCCTGCAGGGATATCTATCTTGCGGGGTTCGTCTTCGAAACAATCAATTTTGATTTCTGTACCAAGGATTGCCTGTGCGACACCCAATTTGAGTGGGTAGATAAGGTCAAATTCTTCGCGTTTGAATTTACTGTCTTCTGCGACATCAATGAAAACGTACAGGTCGCCGGATGGGCCACCATTGCTGCCAGCTTCCCCTTCGCCGCCAACACGCAAGCGCATGCCTGAGTCGATTCCTGGGGGAACTTTAACAGTGATGGAGCTGGTTTTTGTGATGAAGCCGGAGCCACGACAATCGCCGCAGGGTGAGGTTATTTTTTTGCCCGAGCCATTGCAGTCGGGGCAAGTGCTTGCATAGCTGAAGAAACCTTGCTGCACAGCGACCTGGCCATGTCCACGGCAGGTGTTGCAGATGACTGGCTTTGTGCCTTTGGCTGCGCCAGTTCCTTCACAGGAAGCACATTGACTTCGGCGCGGTATTTCGATCTTTTTTTCTGTTCCCAGAACAGATTCTTTAAAGGAAATTTGCAGATCATAGCGAAGGTCGGCGCCGCGCCGTGCGCGATTCCCCCCACCGCGCCGTCGGCCTGCTCCGCCGGCCATTCCGCCGAAGCCAAAGATATCTTCGAAGATTGAGCCAAAGTGCTCAAAGATGTCATCGACGTTATTGAATCCACCCGCTCCACCTGGACCCTGAACGCCCGCGTGGCCAAATTGATCGTAGCGGCGACGTTTGTCGGTATCGCTGAGGACTTCGTATGCCTCGGCCGCTTCCTTGAATTTCTCCTCGGCGGCCTTGTCGCCAGGGTTTTTGTCTGGATGAAATTGTAACGCGAGCTTTCTGTAGGCGCGTTTGATGTCGTCTGCTGCTGCGCTCTTGGCAACGCCAAGAACATCGTAAAAATCGCGCTTCTGCTGGGCCATGATATGTCCTCACCGACGTCGTGGCAGCCATTGTGGCTTGCGGCACGAGAAAACTAAGCCACGCCTGCGGCGTGTCAAGCGCAATCAATCATAAGAACTCATGAGGATGTCAATTAGCCAGTGACCAGGGACAGGTCTGAGAACTGAGGGATTTCGGCCAGGCTGGCAGGAAAGTCGAGTTGGCGTCCGAGGGACGTCCGTGTTCGCCCAGAAGCGATGGTTTTTATTTCAACTGCATCGGATGGTTCGGCAAGCGCCTTGGCAAGAGCGGTATGCAGGTCATGCCCAGCCTTGTGGGCGATAATGTGCCCGGAAACTGGGGTCCCCAGAAGAGCCAAATCGCCAATGCAATCGAGAATTTTGTGGCGAACGAACTCGTCGGGTGCACGGAGTCCGGCTGAATTGAGCAGACCCTGGGTCCGGCTTACGACGATTGCATTTTCGAGGCTTCCACCGCGGGCCAAGCCGCGCGAACGCATGAAATCAACCTCTTCTGCTGTGCAGAAGGTACGCGCATGCGACAGAGCTTCACAGAAGCTGCGACCCGTGAGCGAGAGTGTCAGGCTTTGCGAGCCAATGAGAGCATTGTTTTTAAATTCGATGGAGTACGTGATGCGGGGTTCTTTGCTGGGCTCAATGCGAATGAACCGTGAAGGGTCGTGAGGGCAGACCACTTCGACAGGTTTTTTGATGACCCGAACTGATCTTGCAACACCCAGATCTTCAACTCCTGCTTCATCCAAGAGAATCAACCAGGGAACCGCTGAGCCATCGACGATTGGCATTTCAGCCGCATCCACACAAATTCGAGCGTTGTCGATTCCAAGCCCGTAGAGCGCGGCCATGAGGTGTTCCACCGTGGAAACTGAAGCAGCCTCCGAGCCCAAACGAGTTGCGAGTGTGGTGTCGAAAACTGAGCTTGGATGCGCTTTGATTTCAATGTTGGGAGAGAGGTCGGTGCGAACGAAGCGAATTCCGGTGTTTGGCGCTGATGGATGAATTTCAAGATGAACCATACGCCCCGAGTGGAGAGCAACACCGGAGTGGCGAATCGTGCGTGCCACGGTTCTTTGGTTCAATTCATCTCTCCTTGCTTTGCAGAGCCCGAAATCCTTGACTCGTCAAGCCCTCGGACGCCTGTCTGCTTACCAGCCCCGGGGGTTGGCAGCAAGCAAAACCCCCTCTGTCTCGGCCAATCCTTTTTGAAGTTTAGCTCGAAGAGCCGGCCAATGGGAGTCACCGGTGCCACCTGTCAAGCTACTGACATTGCTGGCCGAGGATTTTTGGACGGTGGACTGAGCTTTGAACAGCCTATCGAGGTGCTGTTGACCCGGCTCTCGATGCGATTTAAGCGTACCTGCAGAAAATTTGAGCAGGAGAGTGAGTATGCAGGGTGTAAATAAGGTGATTTTGATTGGCCGTCTTGGACAAGATCCAGAAGTGCGCATGACTCCAAACGGACAGGCCGTCTGCAGCCTCCGCCTGGCGACCAGTGAAAGCTGGACCAAAGATGGAAATAAAGAAGAGCGCACCGAGTGGCACCGCGTTGTGGTGTGGGGCCGACAAGCTGAATTGGCTGGGAAATATCTTAAGAAGGGCCGCGCTTGCTTCATCGAAGGCAAGCTGCAAACCCGCAGCTGGGATGATCAACAAACTGGCCAAAAACGTTATTCTACAGAAATCGTCGCAAGCAATATTCAGTTCTTGGACTCTGGCAGCGGTCGTGGTGCTGAGACTGCGTCGGGCGGTGAATTTGCTGCCGATGCGGGAAGCGAAAATCCATTCTTTGGTGGCGGTCCCTCTTACGACAATGGCGGTGGCAACCGTCCTGCCTCGACAGGAACAGCAAACCGCTCTGTCGATCTCGATGATGACGTTCCGTTTTGAGTTATAGTTAAGAATGAAGAATCTCTTTCGCAAGCGGCGTTCGCGCCGTTATTTTAGCATCAAAGATCTCACTGTTGATATGACTCGGGGAACTCTGCTCCCCGAGTTTCTTTTGGACCCTTATCATTATTTTCTGAAGATCAGCTGGCCGCAGTTCTTTGGTTTTCTGCTTTCTTGTTTTTTGACTCTCAACATTTTGTCTTCGCTGTTGATAATTTTGGATCCCAGCGGAGAACCACTTGGGAATCTGACTCAGGACAATTTTTTTCTGCAGGCCTTCTTTTTCAGCGTTCAAACCACGATGACAATCGGCTACGGATTTCTCTATCCGAAAAGTTTATATGCGAATGTTGTTGTGAGTGGAATTTCCTTTATTTCATTTTGCTTCACAGCAATGAGCACTGGTTTAGTGTTTGCGCGATTTTCTGTTCCGCGAGCAAAAATTATTTACAGCCGATGTGCGACCGTCGCTCTCCAACCCGATGGATATCAAGAATTGCGTTTTAGATTGACCAGTGCGCGCAGCAATTCATTGATTGAAGCCTCGCTGCGTATGGCCGTTCTTAAACTCGAAATTCAACCTGATGGTTCGCGGATGCGTCGGATCTACGATCTCAAACTCGATCGCAGCAATATGCCACTTGTCAGTCTACTCTGGCTTGTCGCGCACAAAATCGACGAGCAGAGTCCGCTTTGGGGAATGACTCTTGAGGACATGCGTCGCGATGGAGTTGTTCTGTTCCTGACCTTAACAGGCATTGATGCAACCTCGTCACAGAGTGTTCATAGCCGCCATATCTATACCCCAGATGAAATTCTTATGAACCACGGTTTTGTTGATGTTGTTCACGAGGATGGGCGACGGCGATGGGTGGAAATGGATGATTTTCACAAGACACGGTTATTAACATGAGGGTTGTTGTTGCAGGTGCAACAGGGTTGGTTGGCTTCGAGCTCGTCAAACAACTTGCGATGCGCAGTGGTCTTGAAATTACAGCGCTGGTGCGAAGAATTCCTCAGGTAGATTTGACCGCTGTTGAGACCCGTTCGCCGGTCAATTGGCGTATTTTTGATTTTGAAAATCCAGTTGAATATGCCGCGCTTGCGCAAGAGAATTTTGACGTGACTTATTGCTGCCTCGGAACAACCCGCAGAAAAGCCGGATCTGCGGAAGCCTTTCGTAAGGTTGATTTAGAATTTCCGCAAAAACTGTTGGAAGCAGTGAGCAAGAGTCATTCAATTTTTTGTTTGGTTTCGTCGGTGGGAGCTGATAACCCCGTTGGCCTGTATCTTCAAACCAAGGCGCAAATTGAAAATGCAGTGCGTCAGAGTGGTTTGCGATTTGTTATTGTCAGGCCTTCATTATTGTTGGGCGAACGCAATGAATTTCGTTTTGCGGAACTTGTTGCGCAGAAGTTTTCCAAACCATTCAAAAACCTTTGGGTCAATAATTTTGGGAAAAAGTTAGCACGCTATGCACCGATCGATGCCTACCAGGTGGCTCACGCGATGATAAACGCAACTCTTAACCAGGCGCCCTCACCTGATGGGAATGTGATTGAGGGGCGAAATTTTTTCGAATTTTAATTGCTTCTATTAGATTTTTCGCAGTCATTATTCATTCTTGTCAACGTAACTTTTGCCAAGATTTGGTACATCACACTCTTGGACCAGACTTGTGCTGACAACCTTCCAGCGAACGGTTGCATTTTTAGCGCACTCGCCATGCAGGCGGCATTGCAAGTTCTCCGCATCCACGTGGTAATTTGATCCATTGATGGAAATGATCCGTACCTTCACATCCGGTGATGCGTTGGTATATGCACCCACTCTTTTTACAATCACTCCTCGGGCAAACACCTTTTTGCTGGTGGAGGCTGTCATGCCTTGTAGGCTTTCACTCGAGTTTAAGGCAGCCGGTGCTGCGCCTGCTGGCGCTGAATAATTTGGGTCGAGATTTTTTAAGAGGGCCTCTTTGCTTGGGAATGCATAGCCATTTTTAACGAATGCACAGGCGTCATCCGTCGGGGTTAGAGCATTCGAAGATATTGCTTCCGCAGATGCTTGCGTGTCTGAACTAACTTGTTTTCCTGAATCGGAATTTGCGCATCCATTAAAGAGAGCTGTTGCGAGAAACACGACGGAGAAGACCAAAAAAGAAGGATCTTTTCTGAACGTTTGCCTGTGTCGATACTTTTGCATTTTTTCTCCTGAAACCACAAAGTAGCACTCGGCAATTTGACAGGATTTCTTAAGTCATTTGCTGTACTATTCATCCAAGTAAAGGTTTTTACCGCAAATATGAAAATAAAAAGAGGTGAGCTCATTGCGAGCTCACCTCTTTTAAACGCCGCGGTTGTGGCGGATGTGACCGGTTAACGCAACGCTTTTTTGAGCGTGTCACCAATTTCGCCGGCACTGAGAACCGTGTGGATTCCGCAGGCACGCATCGCTTCATATTTCTCGGCAGCAGTGCCTTTACCGCCAGAGATAATTGCGCCGGCATGGCCCATGCGTTTGCCCTTCGGAGCGGTCTGACCAGCCACGAAACCAACAACAGGTTTTTTCATATTGGCCTTGATCCATTCTGAAGCTTGGATTTCGGAAGTTCCGCCAATTTCTCCGATCATGATCACTGCGTCGGTATCAGCATCTTTATTGAACAGGTCGAGAACATCGATAAAGCTGGTGCCGTGGAGAGGGTCGCCACCGATACCAACGCAGGTGCTTTGTCCAATACCGAGTGCCGTGAGTTGACCAACGGCTTCGTAGGTGAGTGTTCCAGATTTGGAGACAACGCCAACACGACCAGGTTTGTGAATGTGGCCAGGCATGATGCCAATTTTACATGAACCAGGGGTGATGACGCCCGGGCAATTTGGACCAATCAAGCGGCTGCGGCCGTTGGCGTGGCCGAGAGCTTTTTTGACGCGCAGCATGTCGAGCACTGGGATGCCTTCCGTAATGGCTACGATGAGCTCGATGCCAGCATCAATAGCTTCAAGAATTGCATCGGCAGCAAATGGAGGTGGCACGAAGATCATTGTTGCATTTGCGCCAACTTCTTTGCGCGCTTCATAAACTGTATTGAAAATCGGGCGATCGAGGGTTTTGGTTCCGCCTTTTCCAGGGGTCACACCTCCAACCAAATTAGTGCCGTATTCAGCGCATTTTTCCGAGTGAAAATGTCCGGCGCTGCCGGTGATTCCTTGGCAGATGAGGCGGGTGTTTTTGCCAACCAGAATGCTCATGTGAGGAGTCCTCTCAGTTCAAAGTCAGAAATCATTCGTTCTTTGCGATTTATTAAACCCGTTAGCTCCAGTTCGAGATGACGGCGCCAACGATTGAAATCATTAGCGCACTGCATGGACAATTTTTTCAGCGCCGTCACTCATTGAGTTGGCCGCGATAATATTGAGCCCGGAGTCACCAAGAATTTTCTTGCCAATTTCGACGTTGGTTCCCTCGAGGCGAACCACGAGCGGAACTTTCAATCCAAGTTCTTTAGCTGCAGCAACGATACCGTTGGCAATCACATCGCACTTCATAATTCCGCCAAAAATATTGACGAAAATTCCGCGCACCGCGGCGTCTTTCAAAATAATGCGGAATGCCTGAGTGACTGTCTCTTGATTAGCACCACCGCCAACATCGAGGAAGTTGGCAGGCTGTCCGCCTTTTTGTTTGATGATGTCCATGGTGGCCATGGCGAGCCCTGCACCATTTACGAGGCAGCCGATGTTGCCCTCGAGCGACACATAGCTGAGACCAAATTTTGAAGCTTCCAATTCGCGTGCATCTTCCTCTTCGTAGTCGCGAAGGTCTTGAATTTCTGGATGGCGAAAAAGAGCGTTTTCATCGAATGCCATCTTGCAATCGAGAATCTGCATTTGCCCATCTTTGGTGATTGCAAGTGGGTTGATTTCGATCATTGAGCAATCATACGCCATGAAAGCGTTAAAAAGACCACGCAGTGTTTTTTCGAATTCTTTTGCAGTTGGACCAGTGAAGCCCAAGCGCGCGCACATGGTGCGGAGAGTGAATGGCATGAGGCCAACTGTTGGGTCGATGTTGGCTGTGACAATTTTCTCGGGGTGCTTTTCGGCAACCTCTTCAATGTCCATGCCGCCTTCTGTCGAGGCCATCACACCAATCGCGTCAGATTCGCGATTAACGACCAAGCTCAAGTAGTACTCTTTAGCAATGTCAGAGCCTTGAGCGATAAGGACTTTGTGTACTTTTTTACCTTGGTGACCGGTTTGCGGTGTGACCAGTTGCATACCGATGATCTTTTGTGCCCAATCATGAGCTTCATCAGGAGTGCGTGCGAGCTTGACGCCCCCACCCTTGCCACGTCCACCGGCGTGGATTTGCGCTTTGACAACACTCAGAGCGTCGGGGCCAAACGAGCGGGCTGCCCATTCTGCTTCGGTTGCGGTGTAGCAGAGTTTTCCTTTGGGGATGTTCAAACCAAACTTGGCGAGCAGTTCTTTGGCCTGATACTCGTGGACGTTCATTGCAGACTCCTCGATGAAGACAAGGTGGCAGCCAAGCAATTGCGGATTGCCCGGACGCGTGTTCCAAGAAAACCTTACACAAAAAACAAAGGCCTCGCTATCGCGAGGCCAATGGAAAAGCAATCAATCACTTGGCTTTTCGTCAATGCGTTACAGGCCGAGCTGGAACGCATCGGGCGTTACATCATGCCGCCGTAGCCTGCACCTGCGCCAGGAGCAGGTGCAGCTTTTTCTTCCTTCGGACGTTCAGCGATCATGCATTCGGTTGTCAGCAACAGCGATGCAACTGAAGCCGCGTTTTGCAGAGCAGAACGGGTGACTTTAGTTGGGTCGATAATGCCGGCAGCAACCATGTCTTCGTAACGCTCTTCTTTAGCGTTGAAGCCGAATGTTGCTGTTGTGTTCTCGCGGACCTTCTGCAGAACAACGGAGGGCTCTTGGCCTGCGTTGTTGGTGATTTGCCGAAGTGGTTCTTCAACAGCACGGATGATAATGTCGACACCAAAGCGCTCGTCGCCAGCGACTTTTTCGCGCAATGTAGAAAGAACTTTTTGGGCGCGAATAAGGGCAACACCGCCGCCAGGAACGATGCCTTCTTCGACCGCAGCGCGAGTCGCGTTAAGAGCGTCCTCAACACGAGCCTTTTTCTCTTTCATTTCAGTTTCGGTTGCTGCGCCAACACGAATGACAGCCACTCCGCCTGCAAGTTTTGCAAGACGCTCTTGGAGTTTCTCGCGATCGTAGTCGCTGGTGGTGTCTTCCACTTGCTTACGCAGTTGCTTGATGCGTGCTTCGATATCTTTCTTCGCACCCTGGCCGTCGATGATGGTTGTGTTGTCTTTGTCGATGCGGATTCGCTTTGCAACACCGAGCTGTTCAATAGTTGTGTTTTCCAGCTTCATGCCCATCTCTTCAGAGATGACCACACCACCCGTGAGAACAGCGATATCTTCGAGCATTGCTTTGCGGCGATCGCCAAAGCCTGGCGCCTTCACTGCGACCAACTTGAGATTGCCACGCAGACGGTTCAGAACAAGAGCTGCGAGAGCTTCGCCTTCAACATCTTCAGCGACCATGAGAAGTGGTTTGCCAGTGCGTACAACTTTCTCAAGAATTGGCACAAGGTCTTTGAGGTTTGAGAGTTTTTTGTCGAACATGAGGACATAAGCGTCTTCATAGTTCACTTCCATGCGCTCTGGATCATTCACAAAGTAGTTCGACAAGTAGCCGCGATCGAATTGCATACCTTCAACAACTTCAAGGGTGGTGTCCATGCCCTTTGCGTCTTCAACTTGGATCACGCCTTCTTTGCCGACTTTTTCCATTGCATCAGCGATAATGTTGCCGATAGCGCTGTCAGAGTTAGCCGAGATAGTTCCCACTTGAGCGATCTCTGTTCGGCTGTTGGTCTTTTTGCTGAGATTTTTCAGCTCAGTCACAACTTCAGTAACGGCTTTGTCGATGCCGCGCTTGAGATCCATTGGATTGTGGCCAGCAGCAACGAGCTTGACGCCTTCGCGGTAGATGGCCTGTGCAAGCACGGTTGCAGTTGTGGTTCCGTCGCCAGCAACGTCAGACGTTTTGGAAGCAACTTCCTTAACCATCTGTGCGCCCATGTTTTCAAATTTGTCTTCGAGCTCAATTTCCTTTGCAACTGTCACGCCGTCTTTGGTGACGTTGGGTGAGCCGAAAGATTTGTCGATTGCCACGTTACGACCACGAGGGCCCATGGTGATCTTGACTGCGTCTGCAAGGATGTTGACGCCTGTAAGAATCTTTTTGCGTGCGTCTTCACCGAAGTTGATCATTTTAGCTGACATAAAAATCTCCGTATGAACAATAAAAGCAATAAAAAGAGGGATCAGTTATTGACGATGCCCAAGATGTCATCTTCACGAAGAATCAAGTGTTCGACGCCGTCGAGCTTGATTTCAGTTCCGCTGTATTTGCTGAAGAGAATTCGATCGCCGACTTTGATTTCCATTGGTCGCACTTTGCCGTCAGTCAAGACCTTGCCCGAACCAACTGCCACCACGGAGCCTTCCATGGGTTTTTCTTTGGCATTGTCGGGAATAAGAATACCGCCTGCTGTCTTGGTTTCTTCATCGACGCGTTTAACCAAAATACGGTCTGCTAGGGGACGGACTTTCATAAAAGAACCTCCGGATTGAGTGTGCGAGACCCATAACAAAGACTGGGCACGTTGCACAATGATTCAACACTACTAATGACACCTGTTGACCAGGGTACAGCGTAAGCTAAGCGGGGGGTGACGGTTGTCAAGCGTGGGGTGAGCCGATAGGCCGCAGCGGTGGATTTCGACCGTCAGGCTGAGCGTACTCAGATTTTATAGGATAACATTCTCTTTATATTCGCCAAAAACGGCGCGAAGGGTGTTGCAGATTTCTCCAACACTCCCGTAAGCGCGGACTGCTTCGAGAATATGCGGCATCAGGTTGGCATCAGACTGCGCAGCGGATTTTAGATTTGTCAGAGCCGCATTCAGACGCACGGCATCGCGACTTGCCCTAACTTCGCGCAGTTTGCGAATCTGATTTTCTTCAACGGTTCGGCTGATACGCAGCAGACCCTTTGGAGCAGGCTCTGCGATAGTGAACTTATTGACCCCAACTATAATACGTTTTTCAGACTCAATATCTTTCTGATATGTATATGCTGAGCGCTGAATGCTGGCTTGAATAAAGCCTTGCTCAATGGCCGGTATCACTCCGCCCAGCGCATCGATTTTTTGAATCAGATCGGCGGCCTCGCGTTCGATACGATCGGTTGTGGCTTCAACGTAATAAGACCCCGCCAGAGGATCGACGGTTTCCGCGACTCCCGATTCATGAGCAATGATTTGTTGAGTGCGCAACGCGATGCGCGCAGATTCTTCAGAGGGAAGCGCGAGAGCTTCATCTTTTGAGTTGGTGTGTAAACTTTGCGTTCCACCCAGGACAGCAGCAAGTGCTTGAATGGTCACCCGGACGATGTTGTTGTCGGGTTGCTGCGCGGTGAGAGTCGAACCTGCAGTTTGCGTATGAAAACGAAGCATCCAGCTTTTTGGATTCTTTGCTCCAAAACGATCGCGCATAATCTTTGCCCACAGTCGGCGGGCTGCTCGGAATTTGCCAACCTCTTCGAGGAGGTCTGTGAAGGCGTTGAAAAAGAAACTGAGACGTGGAGCGAAGTCGTCGACGTCAAGTCCAGCGTCGATAGCTGCTTGCACGTACGCGATTCCGTTGGCGAGTGTGAATCCAACTTCCTCTGCTGCGGTGCTTCCTGCTTCGCGGATGTGGTATCCACTGATTGAAATTGTGTTCCATTGAGGAACTTCTTTCTTGCAGTAGGCAAAGATGTCGGTGATCAATCGCATCGATGGTCGGGGAGGAAAAATATAAGTCCCGCGCGCAATGTATTCCTTCAAAATATCGTTTTGAATGGTTCCGCGCAGCTTGTCGGGAGAGATCCCCTGTTTTTCGCCGACTGCGATGTACATTGCCAGCAAGACGCTCGCGGACGCATTTATTGTCATGGACGTTGAAATTTTTTCGAGTGGAATCCCCTTGAGGAGAATTTCCATATCGGCAAGAGTATCAATAGCAACTCCGACTTTGCCAACCTCACCCGCTGCTTGCTCAGAGTCGGAATCGTAGCCAATTTGTGTTGGTAAATCGAAAGCAACGCTTAAACCGGTTTGTCCTTGTTCAAGTAGATAACGATAACGCGCATTGGAGTCTTCAGCGGTTGCGAATCCCGCGTACTGGCGCATCGTCCAAAATTGGCTACGGTACATCGACGGATGCACGCCGCGAGTAAATGGAAACTGTCCGGGGTTACCAAGCTCATGCAAAAACTCACTGTGTGAGAGTAAATAGCTTGCATCGTAGAGTTGTTCAACTGAAGCATTCGAGGCAGTGACAAAGGTTTCTGAGCGCATCTTTGCTGATGTTGATTTTTCTACTTTTTCGGTCACGTTCAGTTCCTCATTATTTATTTTGTTCCTGTTTGGAACGTCGGCCTGGGAACTCTGCCCAGAATGATTCGTTGAATGTTTTGTCGACAGCGGCGGTGACCTCAGAGAATTGTTTCACGCCCGCTGGTGAATCGAGGCGGACAATTGAGTCGCGACCCCAAATCAACCTGCCGCTGTTGGTGTCTACGAGCAAAAGAGCAACACCAAACTTTACAAAATAAATATCTTTTTCTGTCGCTTTCTCTAGGCTGGTAATGACCGGGATAAGTATCGAGTCTGAATTCTGAACTGAGGTCGAAAATCTATTTAAAAGCGGAACCCATTTGGGCGACTGCAGCAAACAAAATTTATAGAAATCGAGAAAATTTCGGCGATTTCTGCATTCACTTGAAAGTAAAAGTGTCTCTCTTGCCGCGCCACTGTTGGCAAGTTGACCAACAGACTTCAATTCAGAATCAATGTCGTTCGCGAGTTTATCGCTTGCTTTGAGCAGTGTGCGCACAGTTTGAAACGAAATTCCGTTGACGTTGGGTTGATTTTTAAAAGCAGACAAAATTCGCGTCTCAACCGCGCTTTGCAGGTTTGATGTCATGAGAGCCGCTGGATCGAGGGAGGTTGATTCGCTTGGGTGCGGCATGATGACGGGCGGAAAGGCTGCAATAAGGGACGGATTTAATGCGAGAAATTCGCTTTGGACTCCGGGTCGGGTTTGTTGAGTCGATGTGCATCCTGACATCCATACAATAAGGAGACTTATCCAGACGAAATTCAATGATTTTTTCATTGCGACTCCTTCCCAACCTGGTCCTACAGACAGTGCTCAAGACCATATCCACTTGGGCATTGTTTGTCATGTGATTGGCGGCAGTGACGCTGCAACTGAGTTTGCCTGTGCCAAAATGAGCCTTGGTCACTGTGAACTGGGGGGCATGCACATGCGGGTTGGTTTGCGGAGACGAGACGGCGGTGCGCGTGGTTTGTGGTTCGCCCTGGGAGCTATTGCCAGCGTGGTTCCATCAATGGCTGGCGCAGCGCAGCTTCTATCGCTTGCTGATGTCGTGGAGCGGGTGCTTCCTGGTGTGGTGAATATTCGCACGCACGACAAGCTCGAGACCGTAAAAGCCGAAAATGAAGGGCGAGAAGCAACGACAGACGGCATGCAGGCCGCAAAATTGGATCCATTTTTTAAGCTGTTTGTGTCGCCACTCGAAATTATCCAAAGGGAGACACCGCGTTCACGAGGGTCAGGGTTTTTTTATCAGAACTCGTCTTTTGTTGTGACGAATTATCACGTTGTTAAAGACGCAAAAAGTATCGAAGTGGTTCCAGCAAACGAAAAATGGGGCCTCAGTGCTAAATTGATTGGAATGAACAAGCAAGCTGATTTGGCCCTTTTGAAGCTAGAAAATCCTTGGCTGAAAGCGCGCCCGTTGCGATTTGGTCAGAGTGCGCGTGCTCGCATTGGAGAACCTGTTTTCGCAATCGGCAATCCGTTTGGTTATGGACACACGGTGACATCCGGTATTCTTTCGGCAAAAGGGCGAACGATTGGAGAGGGTCCTTTTGATGACTTCCTGCAGACGGACGCAGCTATCAATCCTGGAAATTCCGGCGGCCCTCTTTTCAATTTGAAGGGTGAAGTGATTGGCATAAACACCGCTCTGCTCTCTGACGCGCGCGGCATTTCATTTGCAATTCCAACCGAAGTTGCGCGCCCAATATTAGATGCACTGAGGCGGCCTGTGGGTATGTCGAAGTTTGTTTGGCTTGGTCTCGGGCTGATGAATGCGAAGGGGAATGCATCCGAAGCCAGCACGACAGGTTTGCTTGTGACTCACGTTGTTGAGGGCTCGCCTGCCGACACGGCTGGACTTCATGCCAGCGATATTGTTCTTGCTCTCAATGAGAATCCGATTGCTGACGTCAGAGAGTTCGGTACATTGGTCCGCAAATTAACCCCAGGTGCGCGAGCCGTGGTTCAGCTTTTACGCGACGGGAAAAAGGTTAAATTGGAAGTGATGATTGGCCGCATGCCTAAAGAGTTTATTGTGGGTCGGAATCGACCTGAGGTTTATTAAGCGCACCAACAAGAAGCTCAAGCACTTGGATTACAGTCGCCTTGATGAGCGGGTCTGTATCTGAACTCCTTGAATCGAGAATGGGTTGCAGGTTTGGATCTTTGCATGCGTAAAGCGAGTAAAGAGCATTCCGAACAAGTCCCGAGTATTTTGCGCGTGTCATCGCTGTGCCAGCGAACCATTTTTCGTATTGAGCGGGAGTCATTGAGGCGATGTCGTGCATGGTCTGGTGTGTGAATCCTGCATGGTGCTGTGTAAAGCCTTTTAGAGTTTCAAGTGGGGTGGTTTTGAAGTTGTAAGGACACACCTCTTGGCAAATATCACATCCGTAAAATCGCTCCGCGAAATGGGAAATATATTCTGTTGGGACCGTGCTGCGATGTTCGATGGAAAGATACGAAAGGCATTTATTTGCATTCAAATAATATGGTGCGCTCAGCGCTTGAGTTGGGCAGGCATCGAGACAGCGTCGGCAATCGCCACATGAGAGTTGTTCAATAGCATTTGCGGCGAGAGGTTTTTCACCTTCTGAATTTGCAGATGTTGAGAAATCCGCAGAAAGCAAAACGTGGGCAATAAAGAAATAACTTCCAACCCCCGGGCGAATGAGCATTGTGTTTTTGCCGACAAAGCCGAGTCCGGCGAGGCGTGCGTGAGCTCTGTCAAGAAATGGCAAGGAGTCTGTGACAACTCTCCATTCCACAGGTGCGGAAATAAGCCCTGTTGATTGTGCCTCGGCGAGCCAACTGTGCATGACCTTGTCGAGCTCTTTTTTAATCACTTTGTGATAGTCCGGTAGGCGCGCATAGCGTGCAATTTTTTCAACGAGCGGGGTCAATTGATGTTGCGGCGATGCGTTGTTGAAACCTCGCACGGAAGAGCCGGTATCGTATGGGATAATCAGCGAGAGAATGGATGAGACACTTTCGAGGATTCTTCGAGCGTCCATGCGTGCTTGATGATTGCGCTCGAGAAAATGCATCTTTCCGTGCGCGCCTGCACTCACCCAGTCGGCCATAAAATTGAGGTCGTTTTTTAGTTCTTCGGGGGGCTCTTGGGCTTTCCAGAATTCCAGCCAATGCTCCACATCTAAAACTGATGACCAATTCACACCCACTGATTTGAGGTGTTTCTGTAAAACTGGATGTGGTTTAGAGAATTGCAAGCAGATGACTCTTAGGAGGTTAGTGTATTTTGCAGTTTGCGATGAACTCCAGGCGCCGTTCGTATCCGGTTCGGATTTTCGTCAGAAGGGTCTGCATGTATGACAACGTCAGCATCAAATTTTTGCTCAAGAGTGTGTTCGATAAATTCAGTGATTTCATGAACGCTGCGAAAATCGAGTTCCACAGGGAGTGTGATGTGGAAATCGAAGAAGTATCTGTGTCCACTGCGCCGACCACGGAAATTATGAATATCAATTATTTTTTCGCTGCATCCTGCGATGACAGTTAAGACGTTTTCTTTGAATTCATCGGGTAGGTCGTGATCGAGAAGATCATTGATACTGTTGTTGAGGAGTTTGAACCCACCCCAGCCGATATTGAGTGCGAATAGAACAGCAAACAACGGATCGAGCCAGAATTTTCCAGTCAGAGCTATCACTGCAATTGAAATGGCACTGGCGATGTTAGCGATAACATCAGTGCGATAATGCTCTGAATCGGCGTCTAAGGCAGGGCTGTTGTATTTTCGAGCTGCGCGTTTGAGACTGCGGGTGATCAACACACTCGCCAATGCAGCTGCAATGAAAAACGCCGCGGTGCCACCAGAGTGTTCAAAGGTGGTGACTTGACCTTGGTAAACCTCCCAAAGTTTCTGGGCGCTGGAAATCACGATCAACACTGCACCGCCTAAGATCAGTGCTCCTTGTGCAAGTGCCGCCATCGATTCAGCTTTGCCATGACCATACGGGTGATTTGTGTCGGGTTGCTGGCGCGCGAAGTGGATGACCTTTTGATTCAGTGCGCTGACACAGACATCGAGTGCGCTGTCCCAAGCTGAGAGAGCAACAACCATGGAGCCCGTCATTAAAAACAGGACGAGTTTACAGACAGCGAGAGTTGCCGCGCCTAAAGCCGCCAAGGTTGCCGCACGGCGCGCGGCGTGGATTGTGATTTCTGGGTCCGTGGCGCTCACTTCAGTGGAGGTATCACTGCTGTGGGTTGTTTCGCCTCGAATTATCATTGAGCGCACCCTCGTTGAGTTATCGCTGAGGTGACTCTTCAACGTTTGCGCGTTGAGGCTGATACACCCTGCGGTAGATGGGAAGATTTTTCCCAATGAAGAGTGCCTCAAAAACCGTTGTGTAGGGAAGAGGCTCGAGACCATTCGGCCGAGCGTCGGACTCGGACTCGCTCCACTTGAGTTGTCGAAGTGTTTCCTGCACGCAAAGGAAATAATCTTCGCTGTCGGTTTTGAACCAAAAAAAGCCACCGTTGGGGTTCAATTTTTCCTTCAGGATTTCAAAAAAGTGCTCTTGCAGCAAGCGGTTTTTGCGTTGTTTTTTCTTTGGCCATGGGTCAGGAAAAAAGACGCAAAGCCCGGCCAACGACCCGGCCGGAAGTTCTGCGAGTGCCTGTCGGGCGTCGCTGATGACGATTTTCGCATTTTCCATGCCAAGTGATTTGATTTTCCGTGCGGCTTTCACTGTGCGTTTATAGGTGATGTCGATACCAAGAATGTTCCAATCCGGGTTGTGCTCGGCAAATTCGAGAACATTCTTTCCCATGTAGCAACCAACCTCAATCAACAGAGGTTTACTTGAGTCTGCAAAGCAACTGGTTTTGCGCTCGGCCCATTCTCCTCCGGTGAGAAGAATATTTTGGTACTCGAGGGCTTCGTGGAGATAGGGATTGAAGTGCTTGTCTGGTGCAGCTTCACCTTTTTTCATGCGCTCAACGAGCATTCCTGCTTGTCTCATGGTTGGAATTCTCCCTGTGTTGGCCGCCCTGCGTCAGGCCTGGGTTTCCCGCGTCGGTTTGAGTCAAAACCCTTATGAAAGCTGAAAAAATTGCAGCTTTCTTGAGGCTCCGACTGCCGATGAAACGGCAAATGTGGTGCGCTTAGCGCGCGCCTGGAAGGGGAGCCATAATGAGGCTTAGCAAGAGACTCAAGCAACAGTTTTCAATCCTCAATTTCTTGGGTCGGTTGCCTATTTTGGCTGCAGACTTGCTGTACAAAGCTCTAATTTCTTTAGCTGTTTTGGCGAGCGGACAGAGTTTTGCCATGACCTCTTCAGCGGGCTGCTCGGCGGATGCCGTGAGTGCGCTGCCCGACCAGCCGGTGGCCGTCACCCGGGTTGAGCGCGCAGAAGACGGACGCGTTCGCGTCTTGTGGCCGTTGCGGATGAGTTCTGACGAAGGGGAAGCCATTGCGACTCCTGTCCAACTTCAGACCGGCGCTGAGTTTGACGTGTTGCGTTGTCTGCCTCCTGGGCGTTGGGTTGCACTCGGTCAAGGTGAAGTGGTGGCGCGCAATGGTGGTGTCGTTGAAGGCTTGCTTTCTTTGGCTGGCCAAGGCCTGACAGTTGATAAGGGTGTCAACGAGGAATGGATTTCGGCTGGCAATTTGTATCCGATGCCTATGGTGGGTGATCTTGTTGTTGTTCGCCGTAAAGGGATTGCTCAGGTCAAAAAGATCAATCCACGTGTGACGATTCCAGCGGATGAATTGTTTGGCGGCGGAAATTCAGGACTCGAACTTGAGCTGACCAGGCATGGACAAGAATCCCTGCGTGATTTGATTAGCAAGACATTTGCTGACGCGCGTGGCCGTTTGTTGATTGAAGTACACGCGCAGCGCACCGGATCGCGGCAGAAATTGCGCAACGAAACAGCGCAGCGAGCAGAGAGCATTGAGCGATTTGTTCGTTATGAATTCTCACTTGATAAGGATCAGGTTGTGTCTGTGGGAATGGGTTCTGAGACTTATGTTCCAGGTTTTGTCGATGCTCAGGCGGCAAGAGATTTCGTGGTTCTGCGCATGCTGCCCAGTCAATCGCAAGTCCACTGAAAAGCGATCCGCACGCGACTAGAAAAAAGCCCGCTTTGAACGGTTTTTTTTCCAATGGGGCTTTGAAAAAAGCTGTCTCCGGCAGAATCTGGATTGTTATTTGATCAACGAGGCAGCTTCATCTTCGCTGAGTTCCTTGCCTGTGGGGATCGCGTTGAGCTGTCCGGAAGACAAATCTGTGATTGAAGCACCGCGCTCGGCAAAGCGTTGTTGAATTGCGATGGGAAGCTCCTTGACCGGACGCTTCTGACAATTTGTGATAAAGAAAAGCTGAGAATAAAAGGAAACCACTTTATTATTGTATTGGCTGCAGAGCTTCTTGAGGTCGAGATTTTTGTTTGAGTTTTGAGGCAATGCATCAAGTTCCTCTGCCGAGCGTACCGGTTTTGCTCGGCCATCGGCACTTCCAAGCGTGCTTAAACTTGAGTCTCCAACGATTCGATAGAGCGCACCAACCTCCCGATCATAGCTGCCATCAATTGGTCGACCGCCGCTCAGCTTCTCCAATTGTTCAGGTGAAACTGTTCGGACTGGAGCATTGCGTCGGTTGTGCGCTTGAAGCTCAACATAAGTAGAAAATGATCTCTTCTTGCATGCTTCGATGTAGTAGTAATCTGTCCCTGTGGATGTCACGTATTGCCCATTGAGCTCGCGGCAAACTTTTGATGTTGTCAGACTGAGGTTTTGATTTGGCATCAATGGTTCGCCAAAGGGCATAAGGCGGTAAACGTGGGCAGGTACTTCAGCCACCGGTTTGCGTTGTTTGTAAACCAATTCATTCAGGAGCTCGGCATCTTCAACTGGATGTTGGACACAGCTAACCACAAGAGATGCAGTGTCGTAGTAAGTCAGAATTTTCCCTTCAAGGAGCTGACATGCTTGGGCCTTGGTTTTAATGTTTTGAAACTTCTGCGCAGCTCGCAATTCCAACGGAATGGTCTGCAGAATTTCAGCTTTGCTGCGCTTGTTTGTTTCTTTGGTCAGTTCTTTATCTTTGCTGATTTCCTCGCGCGGCTTGATTTCCTTTGGCGGCAAAGGCAAATCAATTCGTTCCCCGATGGAAGGTGCCTTTTGCTGATTAGATTCAACTTGAGGCTTGTTTTCCGCATTGGGGACTGGCGCTTGTTGCGCTTCGGCAAACGACTTTGCACGTTCCCAACCAATTCCCACGCACACAAGGGTGCTGACAATTGGTGCGAAATTAGGATTGCGGCGGCTCAGCTCTTTGAGAAAACTCACGGTTTAACCCTCACCTTTCAGCCCATTCGACTCTAATGAGTCGGTTGCCTTGGCGCCCGCCTTGAGCCCGGCGGAGTCACATGTCAGACTCCACCAAGTTAGTCGAGCTTGCGCGCTACGCTATGGAGTTGGGAACGATGTCGGCCGCCCACGAAAATGCTCGGGAAGTTTTGTCGCAATCCGCCAAGGATGCAGGAACTATTGTCGATATTATAAATTTCCACAAGGCGTACGAAGGACGTCCGGTGTTAGCGGGAGTCAATCTGCAGGTGCAGCGCGGCGAGCATTTGTCTATTCTGGGGCCGGGTGGTTGTGGCAAAAGCACCCTGCTTAAAGGAATGATCGGACTCATTCCACCAGATATGGGCCAAGTTTCGTTGTTTGGTCGCAATCTCGCCAGCCTCGGCCGTGAGGAAAGAAATAGACTTTTGCAGCGGGTTGGCATGGCTTTCCAGCTCGGCGCTCTTTTTGATTTCATGACCGTCCGTGAAAACATTCTTTTTGCGATGGAGAACATGACCTGCATGTCTGCGTATGACATGGAAGAGCGGGTTCATCGAATGCTCGCGAGTGTGAACTTGCCGGCCGCCGCCCGAAAGCTCCCGAGTGAGCTTTCGGGCGGTATGCGACGGCGGGTTGGTATTGTTCGAGCGCTTGCCACCTCACCAGATCTTGCCCTGCTGGACGAACCAACGGCCGGCTTGGATCCGGTGACATCGGCAGTGGTGATTGACATGATTCATAAATTGGCTGCGTCTATTGGCAGTAGCTTGGTGTGCGTCACCTCAAACGTTGAGGTTGCATTTACGTTTGCCCGCAGGGTTGCAATTCTCCATGATGGCCGCATTGTTGCGAAAGGCACATGGGAAGAGTTGCACAAACTCGGTGATCCGTGGATCACTCACTTTTTGGATGTGCGCGGCTATAAACCGGCCGAGTCTCATGAGCAAAAAGAGATCATCAATGGCTAAGAGCAAGACACTCGAAGTAAGTTCAACTCCGCAGGCAGTCATCGCATGTGCGGGAGTGAAGACGCATAATTTGAAAAACATCGATTTAAATATTCCGCTTGGCAAGTGGACCGCTGTCACAGGGGTCTCGGGAAGTGGAAAAAGCTCATTGGTGTTTGATACTATTTATGCAGAGGCACAGCGCCGCTTCCTTGAAACACTTGGAACATACGAGCGGCAATTCCTGCAAGGGATCCCCGCAGGCGATTTTGAATCTCTTGAAAATGTGCCAGCCGCAGTTGCCCTCAAGCAAACAAATCGCTCCACTGATCCGCGCTCAGTGATCGGTACGAGCGCTGATGTTTTTGATCCACTGCGAATTTCATTTGTCACGCTCATGGACGAAAGTTGTGCGCGCTGTGGATCTGTTGCCGAAACCCATTCGGTGACTGAGTTACTTGAGAAGCTCAATCGGGAATTTAAAGCAGCAAAGCGTGACGTTTATAAAATTCTTGCAATCCCTTTTTTGCTTCCAAAGGCCAGTAAAGAACGGCGTTCGACGCTTGAAAGTTTCAGTCTTGAAGGCTTCACAAAGTTGGTTGTGGATGGTGGATTAGTTGAAATTGACGAGCTCAAGGCAGATCTAAAAGAGATTGAAAAATGCCCAGACGAGATTCTTGTTGTCCTCGATCGGATCTCATCAGAGACACCGGCTGACGAGTTACGCAATAGAGCTGATTCGGTGTGGAGCCAGGTACGTTTTTCGAATCGCTTTTCAACCTTACAAATGCTTGACTACGATGTTGAAAGCGAAAGAATTTCCAGTGAGCACGTTTTTCGTGTTCAGCCCTACTGCCACAGTTGTAAAGAGACGACCACTTTAATCCAATCGAGCGATTTGGATTGGCAGAGTGTGCTGGGTTCGTGCAGGCAATGCAGGGGCCTGGGAAATGTTCCTATCCTTGATGAAACTAAAATCATTCCTGATCCGCGTTTGAGTTTGAGCGAAGGTGCAATAAAGCCCTGGGCATCGGAATCATTTGGTTGGATGAATGACGAACTTTTAGGTGCTTGCAAAAGCCTCGCGATTCCAATTCATTCTCCTTGGAATAAATTGACCGCGGCTCATAAAAAAATCATTTGGTCGGGTGTTGCAGAGACGGACTCTGAAGGAAAATCTGGGCGGAAAAAGTCTCGCTTTGTTTCAATCGAAGAATTTTTCGAAGCACTTGAGGCCGAGCGATATAAACAACAGTCGCGTATTTTGTTGGCAAAATATCGACGTTATGTCACTTGCACAGATTGTCATGGCTCCCGACTTGGAGCTGCAGGGCGTCAAGCGCGCTGTGCATCAACTCGCTACAGTGAGCTGATGCATGGAGAGATTCATTCTGTGCAACAGTGGATAAAAACGGTTTCGCTCGATGGCAGATATCAACATCGACTGACGGGGCTCAGAGAGATTTGGGCTGAACTATCGCGAAAGATTGATCTCCTCGTTCGACTCGGGCTTGGATCGAGTTCTTTATCGCGCCGCTGTAAAACTCTCAGTGGTGGCGAATATCAGCGTGTGTTGCTGACTCGCGTTATAGGCAATGGGCTGACCGACGCATTGTATGTTCTGGATGAGCCGAGCGTTGGTTTGGGACGTGCAGAAATTCCAGAGCTTGTCGCTTGTTTAAAAGAGCTGCGCGACCTTGGAAACACAGTGCTCATGGTTGAACATGATCCAGAGTTGATTCGTAACGCAGATCTGTGGATTGAACTGGGACCTGGAGGCGGAAGTCGCGGCGGCGCGGTTTTATCGCAATCGAGCAAAGGACGTCCTGAATCCGTTGAACTCGACTTGCCTGCCTTGGGATTAACTCCCGTCAAGCGGCGGATTGTGACTCTTGCAAAGGCAAAACCTGAAACAAAGTCACGTCAGTCTGGGCTGCAACTGAGAGGTTTCTCAATGCACAATTGCCAGGACATAAATATCGAGATTCCTTTGGGCCAGTTGACTGTTGTTGGCGGACCAAGCGGCGCCGGAAAGTCGACTTTGGTGCATGGTGGACTTGAGGCGGCCTTGGATTGGTATTCTGAAACTGGACAGGTTTCAAATGATCGTATTGACCTTGATGAAGGCCGCGGACAGTGGCGAGAGATCATCTTTACAAAAGATTTTTTAGAATCTCATGACGTGGTTAGTGTTGAGCAGCGCGCCATGCACAGAACAATCACCAGCGTCCCCGCGACAGTGTTGGGATTGATGGACGGTTTACGCAAGCAATTTGCTGCGACCCCCGAGGCTAAGCAGAATGATTTAATGGCCAGCGATTTTTCATTTAACGGCGCCGGGGCCTGTGAGGAGTGCGGCGGCAAGGGTTTTCTTCGCGAGGATCTGTTCTTTCTCGGTGAAGTTGATAAAGAATGCCCGGAGTGTCGCGGGGCTCGGTATCGGAGAGATGTTCTGTTGGCGCGCTGGCGCGGCAAGACGATTCAAGAGTGGCTCGAAACGAGTTTGGACGATTGCTATTTATCTTTGGGGCAAGAGACAGGCTTTGCGAAGCCCCTCGAGATTGCAGTGAGACTTGGTTTGGGACATTTGCCGCTCGGTGTGCCGACAACGTTCATCTCGGGCGGCGAAGCTCAGCGCCTGCGTTTGTGTGCAGCTCTGACAAAAGGGTCTCGACGTTTGTTTTGTCTGCTAGACGAACCGACACGTGGACTCTCGGAGCGCGATGTCGGTCAGCTTCTCAAGACCTTGCAAGATTTAACCCGGCAAGGGCATACCTTTGTTGTGGTTGAGCATCACCAAGCTTTCCAAGATTTTGCTGATCAGTTGCTCATGCTGGGACCTGGGAGTGGAACGGAAGGTGGACGCGTGGTTCGGCGTGAAGAAAATTGCGAATTGGAGGGCTAGGCGTTGGCGATGTTGGGCGGAAAAGAAATTCCTTTGTCGCGGATCTTGGGCCTTGAGTCCAAGTGCATTCAGGTTGTCGACCGCAAGACCCAAACAACCTTTGTTGAGAAAGTTTACGGCGATGATGTGATGAAAGTCTTCTACGGTCATCCGGCGGGATTGGCCGTCACGACCTGGCTTTTAACCAATCGCTTTTTGAGTAACTTATACGGCGCCTATAATGATTCCGCTGCGAGTAAACACAAGATTGAAGATTTCGTTCAAGCGCTTGGCATAGATGTGAGTGAATGCAGCAAGGATTTGGTTGAATACGTGAGCTTCAACGATTTTTTTGCCCGTAAGCTGCGTTCTGGTGCCCGAGAGATCGCTCAGGAAGAAAACGCGGTTGCGTCTCCTGGAGATGGTCGACTTTTGGTGTTCCCAAAAATAAATGAAACGACTTTGTCTTATATCAAATGGGCGCCAATTGAGCTTTTCGAGCTGTTTAATAAAAACCAAGAACTGGCTGGTCGCTATCGCAATGGCGCTTGCGCAGTTTTGCGCTTATGTCCATCAGATTACCACCGTTTTCACTTTCCAGTGGCAGGCAAAGTTGGAATCACCAAAACTGTGCCAGGATTGCTTCACAGTGTGAGTCCCTACGCGCTTGAGCAAGGATTGCCGGTTTATTGCCTCAATAAGCGGACCATGTGCGAACTTAAATCGAACGAAATTGGCTCGGTGTTGCTGATGGAAATAGGGGCGTTGTTTGTTGGCTCTATCGTCCAGACGTATCGCGCGGGCACACAAGTCAATCGTGGCGATGAAAAGGGGTATTTTAAATTTGGTGGAAGCACTTGTGTCATGTTCTTTGAGCGTGGCCAGATTGAATTTGATCCTGACCTCGTGAAGAATTCGGAAAACGGCCACGAGACTTTGGTTCAGATGGGTGAACGTCTGGCAGTGGCGGTGAAATGAAGCTGCCGGTTCGGTTTTCGCCTCTCTCTCAGCAAAATGCGATTGAATATCCTTCCATTTCAAAGACGCTCGACCGTGCTTTTGCGGTCGAAAAATATATCGAAAGTTTTCCGCATATATTTTCTCGCGAATCGTCCGCACGCCTTTGCATCGCAGAGGATAGCAACAACGAAGTCGTGGGGCTTTGCGCGATCGATTCGGAGCATTGGAGTTTTCCGCGCATGCTCCGCGGTGCGTGTATTGGCAGCGTTGCTGTTGATCCTCGCATGCAAGGGCATGGTATTGGTCGCGCGCTGATTCGCTGGGTGGTTGATCGGATTCGCGACGAGAAGGCGCATGATTTTGTCTATTTATTTTCAGACAAGCCGAGCTTCTACGAAGCTCTTGGGTTTTCTATTGCCGGTGAAGAACGGATTTGTGCACTTGAGCCGGGTATTTCTCAAAGGCCTGTACAAAGTGGTTATCATTTGGCAGGACCACGCGCGATTTCCGAGCTGAATGAAGCTCAATTGAGTCAACTCTGGAGCGCGCTTGAAAAGTGTCGGTTGCCTGGTGAAAGTCATGCAAATTTGAGCAAACTGAGGCTCGTGGCCCGAATTCCCAATATGCAAATTATCTGGATTGAAGAGGGGTCTCGAAGAATTCTTGCCGGTGCATTCTTGGGCAAAGGAGTTGATTTTCAGGGCGTATTGCACACGTTTTTTGCGGAGTCTGCTCAGGCAGCGAACGATTTTCTCGGCATATTTTACAAGTCATTTCATGTCTTGGCAGGTCAATTACAAGTTGCAGCGGGACTCTGGACACCACAGCTTGCAACCTCATTGAAGGTCAAACACATACAGCCGTTGTGCCTGGTTCTTGGCTTAGAGGAAGAGACCTCTGGAATTCAGCACGCCCTTGGATGTGGTGAAATTTATCCGCGCGGAGTTTTTAGCAGCTAAGAAGAAGTAATTTTTTCTTAAAGACTTCATGCGAAACGATTTTCACATCTGACTCAGTGACAATCAGATCAACAGGGATGTCATGTTCTTCTTTTGGAAGAAGTAACGTCTCAGAATAACATTCTCTTGGAATACACGCTGCGGTTAAAAGTTTTGCCCCGTACATCGCAAGGAATCTATCATAATAGCCACCGCCGTAGCCCAGTCGAGTGCCTTTTGCATCAACGGCGAGGCACGGAGTGAGCACAAGCCATCCCCCGGATGAATCAACGTAGGGCTGAATTTCAACGTCGGAAGGAGCAATTGGCAAACCTTTTTTGTCGCGCGGCCAAGTCTTCACATTTTCACTCCACGCGAACCAGTTCAATGTTCCGTTGGGCTCGGCATGTGGGAGCCGCCACTGTGGTGTGGCTTCGTTCTGCAAAAGATTGAGTTCGGAGCCAATGGGCCAATAGGCCGCAACTGTTTTGGGCCAGGATTGAGCTCGGGCTCCCGGATTTTCTGCGGCAAGTGCAACGGAGAGGAAGTTTTTCAGTTGCACGATATGCATGGCCCCCCAGGGCTGGCCTTGCGCAAGGGCCTCCTGACTGAGCCTGCCGCGAGTTTCGCGAAATTGTCTGCGAAGTTTGGCCTTTTCTTGCGCGGTGGGGCTATCGCTTTGTCCGCCGGACTGTACTAAGTTAAGCCAGCCTCGCGATTGATAGCCGTTCAATGGAAGGAATCTAAACATGACAGCACCTGCAGCTCTAATGGAGAAAGCATTCGGCAATGGACAATATTTTCTGATTGACGTTGAAACAGTTGTAGCTGTCTACCGCGATGCTGGCTACGATGTCGACAACGAGGATGAAGAAGTTCCGAACGTTTTGACTGTCGATGGCCAAGAGTGTTTTTTCACCGGTGATTTGGTGAAGCGCAATAACACCTATTACGAGATCGTCATTGTTGCCAATGGCTTCAGCTGGGATGAAGTTGAATCTGATGCCGATTTTGATGACGAAGAATAATTTCCATCACGCGACTTAAAGTGAGGGCTTTGTGCTGGAGTTAGTGTGGCCAGGAAAGCAATTGTCTGCTGCAAAAGCGGTTCATGGTGACATTTCGCAACCCGCCAGTTGGAACCCGGCACTTGCTGAATCCGCGTTGAGGGGAGACTTCAGCGCAGAGAGCGGCTCCGCAAAGAAGACTCATCGCCTGTTGGCAGCCGACAATCTCGATGCATTGCGTTGGATGCGCAGTTGCGAGCAGAAATACGACATTATTTATATTGATCCGCCCTATAATACCGGCAGCGTGCTGACCTACAACGACAAGTCGAGTCAGCGCGGGAGTTTCAGTTCAGCGGCCTGGCTAGATCAGATTTATCCGCGCATGATTCTTGCTCGCGAGCTCTTGCATGAAACTGGTGTGCTTTTTGTCAGTATTGATGACAATGAAGCATGCCATCTCATGACACTTTTGCGCGAGGTGTTTGGTCATGAAAATCATCTCGGAACTATTAAATGGCGGCGAAAACGTAAGCCGAGTTTTTTAGACAAACACCTGAGCGCAACGCTTGAATACGTGCTCGTCTTTGCAAAGAACTCGAAGCTCTGCCCGCGTTTGTTAGGCTCAATGACCGAGGAGATGACACGCCCAGTTCTCAATGCCTCAAATAAAGCTGTGGAACGGGTGATCCCAGCAGGTCTTCCAGCCTATTGCGCGCCTGGCGAATATGCGGCTGGGGAATATAAAAACCGCTCTCTCACTTTCACTTTACTCGATCCGTTGATCGTTGCTGACGGCGCGGTTCTTAAAGACGCACGTGTGATTGGGCAATTTCGTATCGCGCAAGAACTTTGGGCGGTGACAGGTTACGTAACTAAGAATCTTGGTCTGCGCAGGCGAATTATGGAGTCAGAACGTAAGCGAAGACACGCCGAAGACGACGGCACGCATTGGCCAACCAATGAGGACGCGCAAGAGGAGCTCAAGCAAATATTCGGTGAGAGGGTCTTTGATTTTCCAAAACCGGTCGGCTTATTGAGGGAGATTCTTGCGATGGTTCCGCAGGTCGACACCACACGTCCGCTTGAATGCCTTGACTTTTACGCAGGCTCGGGAAGTTTTCTCATTGCCTCTCTCGAGCAAACCCGAGCCGACGGAATTGAGCGCCGGGTTGATCTGGTTCAGAGTCGAGAAAAAACGAGATCCAGCGGCACCCATCAATTTACTGACATCGCGGAAATTTGTGCACATCGCGTGACTGTCGATAGCCGCAGGCGCGGATTTTCTCCAAACTTTTCCTTCCTTCAGCTCTAACAAGAACAATGGGTAAATGCTGCAGTAATTAAGCTGGACGAGTCCTGTTACCTTGAGGGTAGCGGGATGAGGAGCCTTTATGGGCAGCTATGCTGAAATCCGAATTGTCTTATCGATGTTTGCATCGGGTCTGATCGCAAGCTTTGCTTACGCGGGTGATCCAATGTTGATTCGCGGCGATCAGTCGCCATCGCTGATTGCAAAAGTTCCTGTTGAGATGAAAACATCTCCGGAAGAGTTCTCGCTTTCTGCTGAAAAAGATCTCGATGGTGAGTTGCGCAAATTACTCGCAGACATTGAGCTTTTCACCGCAGAGCCTGCTTCGCCCTCTCGGGTATCGGCTGCGCCTCAACTTGAAAAACAAATTCAGTCACAGACGGATGCAAAGAGTGGAGATGCTCCATGATTCAGGAAATGTTTGAACTCTTTAGGTCGCGCGAACCCGTACCCTACATTATTTTGGCAATATTCGCCGTTGGCTGGGTGATTGTTTTTGAGCGATTTATCGTTCTTCAGCTGACGTATCGTCTGAACTTTACAAAGTTCAACGCGACCATCCGTCGAATGTTGTCAGCAGGAGATCTTGATCGTGCGCGGCAATATTGCGCTGCATCAGGAAACACTGGTCTTCCGCTGATCACGGCGAAGGCCATTGAAGCGTATGAGAACGAGAACTTTCGCGTCCGCATGGTTGTTTCCGAGGAGACTCTCTCGTTTATGCCACGGATCCGTCGGCGAATTTCACAGTTGCCAAACCTTGCGGCTGTTGCTGTTTTGTTGGGTGCACTCGCAGCTGTGAATGGCGTTTGGCAAAGCTTTCAAATGGTCGATGGACTTGAGTTGGGGCTCAAGAGCTTTGCATTTAGCCGCGGCTTGAGTCAGGCACTCACTCCTATTGCACTCGGTCTGGCAGCGTCTGTGTTTCTGATGATTCCATATGGTGTCCTTGATGCAATGGCGAGCCGACTGGAAGGTGAAATTGAGCATAGTTTGACAGTCATTCTCAATCTTTTGGCACCAGAAATGCAGCCGGTTTTTGCACAGCCTGTGGGAGTTGGCCAACCAGCGGTCGGCGAAACCCATAATGATGGTCATCAAGCAGATGAAGATGATTCTGGAGTGAATGGAGGCTACTCGGATGTGGCAAGCGCTGAACGCTCGGAGCCCGTTCCTGACGAAGAAGAGATCATTTGATCTCGCGTGGGGAGCGTGGGCCGGCATTTTGGCTGTCATGACAGCGGTAGGTGCTGCGCTCACGGGCTCGCAAATTTTGATGATGTATCCTCGTCCGGCAAGCATGTTGGTGTTTAAATACCCAAGCTTGCCGAAAGCGACGTCTGCGGCAGCTCGGCAATTGAAGGACGAGACTTTGACTCTTTTTTGGAGTCAACAAGGAGTCATTGTAGGGCATCTTTCCGAACTCGCGGCTCCAGTTAAGCCCGGCCAGCTCGTGGTGAAACAAGGCACCATCAAATCTCCCAGGGAATTAAAGGATGAAATCGAAGGTTGGAGTCGGAAAAATATCTCCTCTCCGATTCGGCAGGTTGCGATAGGCCAGTCGCTACGCGGCAAAGGTTTGAATTTTTCTCAGATGGCTGAGCTCGTTGGGGTGATTGAAGAAATCAATGAGAAAGTGTTTGCAGCTGAGGATGTGGTGCCAGAGATTGTTCCTTTAGATTTGTTGAGTCCGATGTGACGAGGATTTGATGTTTACGCAAGGCACTAAACAATTTGGTACTTGGCGCGTGGGTCATCCCAGCCTGAGTCGGCACACCGGCCGACCCACACAAGCGATTCTGCTTGCCTATGGATTCTGCGCATTTTTAACGTGGTTCATATTCATTCTTACGCTCAAAATCAGGGGTGAGTTTTTTCTCATTGAAAGCTTGCACGTTCCACTTCATAAAGTTGTCTCAAGCGCCGCAAAGCCAATGCCAGCAGTGCCCACAGGATTGTCTCTTGCCATTCGTCCGACAGGAGCTGCGAACTCGCTGCGAGTGATCTTTGATACGGGCCAGGTCTTTGAGCTGCCGCGCGAAGCGGAAGCACTCAACGAATTTTTGGCAGACAGAATAGAAGACATGGAACTCTCTGCGCTGATTCGCAAGAAGATCAGTTCTGGATTTGGTACAGCTGTCTTGTGGGTAGATGCAGCGGTTCCGCTTGCGCAGGTTCAGCCGCTTGCAAATTCACTTGTCCGTTTTGGTTTTGACACACTGAGATATGCAGTTCATGCAGAGAAGGCGCCATCAGAAGAGGAGACTCACTGATGGCCGCGAGTCGAATCACCCGTCTGCTTACGAGAGCTCCCTCTGCTGGCGACATCGTATTGCGCGTGCAGGTTTTTCAAGGACCAGCAATGCAATGTGAATATCGAACAAAGGTCAATCGAACGACTCGTGTCAAGCTTGGCAAATCGGAAAACTGCGAACTGAATTTGCCGTTCGCTAGTTTTGCAAATGACATTCTCCTTTTCGCTGTTCATGGCAAATATGGTGCCCGAGTTTTACTTGATCCGCGAATCGATGGCTTTGTTTCCGACGGGCATCGATTTGGTTCAGTGCGAGACTTTATTGCTCCGCGCGGAGCTCTCAAGGAATTGGCTTCCATTTCTGAGCCACTTCAGGTGCCTATTCCCCTGGGGAGCCGAGGAGCACTTGAGATTGGCGCTTATACGGTTGTTTTTCGAGTCGAAAAGATTAAGCCTGTTGCAGCGAAAGCGAAGATAATAGGTGCTCCAAAGGCGCCTTTTGCACTGCCCGAATCACATTCGATGATAGAGCGTGGTGGCTTCTTTCTGGCTCTTCTTTCGACGATCTTGGTGACAATTCCCGCTGTACAATGGTTGAACAAAGCTCCGATCAGTCAATTTCGATCGATTGCAGATCTTTCGCCTTTTTTGGCGAGTGACATTATTCATCCGGATCACTTTCAAATTCTGCCATGGGTTTATGGTTCCGAATTTCAGCCAAACAAAATCGTGGAACATTCTTTGATATGGGTGGATGAACTAAAGAAGAAATGGCAGGCGGAAGACGAAGGCCGCAGATACGATTCAAATTTACAGCCATTGCGGGGCTTCTCGCTTCCGCAGGATACGCTTGAGCGACGCCGAGTTTGGCAAGCTGCTTTGGATGATCAATGGAACGCTCAAACATCGCTGCGCGACAAAGCGCCCGCTGGAAATTTCTTGAAGGGGCAAAGCAGCTACTCTCCGTTTCGCGTGGTTGTGAGCGGTGGCGAAAGCGGTTCACTTCCCGAGCGGACTCGAGCACGTATCGAGCGGCTGACCAAGACGCGCGAAGCGATCGTTTCGCTCATTGAAACTGAGCACGTCTATTTGAAGAATCACTTCAAGACCATGGATGCAGACATCAACCAAATTTTTGATCCACCGAAAGAGCCAGGATTGTTTTTTCGTTTGGCAGAAAAATCGTTTTCCGACGAACGGGACAATTTTCATGCGGCAGAAAGTTTTGCTGCTCTGGCAAGACAAAGGCAAAAGATTGCGGACGATGAAGAGCTGGACGACGCTGGGATTGAGAGCGGTGCAGAGCCACTGGTATGGGCAGCGGACTCGCTGACATTCCCTCACGTCTTGAGTTCCGGTGGGCAGCCTGTTCTCTTGGGAAGTGAGGCGGAGCTATTCCGAAATGCGAAACTTGCAATGGGTTCGATTGCTCCACCACCCGCTCCAAAGTTGCTTCCAAAGATCGACATGAAGGAAGTTGAAGTTTACGTGCGCGGCCGGAGTGCTGAAGTCAAAAGTTGTTATGACGGTGCGCTTGATAGAAACCCTCGCTTGGGCGGGCAAGTAGTTTGGCGCTGGACCATTGCCGAGTCGGGACGCCTTGCCAAAGCACAGGTTGCGAGTTCAAATATTAAGGATTCTCAATTCATCAAATGCTTAGAAAAGAAGATCAAAGCTTGGTCGTTTCCAAGGCCAGTGAATGGTGCAATTACCATTTCGTTCCCCTTCCGCTTCGTGGTTCGTGAAAATCTTGATACACTCGAGCGGATCTCCAGATAAAAAAGGTCTTAGATGAGCAGTAAATTTCAGGTGATTCCCTTGGGGGGATGTGGTGAGATTGGAATGAATCTCACACTTTGGCATGTTGATGACGCATGGTTTTTTGTCGACTGCGGAACACTTTTCGCAGATGAACATTTGCCAGGAATGGACTTGATTTTTCCTTCCCTCGATTGCTTGCGCGAGCGAGGGATTAGGCCAACCGCGTGGCTGATTACCCATGGTCATGAAGATCACATTGGTGCGCTTCCGTTTGTTTATAAGGAATTTTCGGCTCCAATTTATACGACGGAATTTACAGCCGAGCTTATCAAAGAGAAATTTCGCGGTCTTGAGCTAGCGCAACCTGAAGTACACGTGTGGCGCATTTGGAATAAGACAACATTTCGCAACGCTGCAGTCACACCTTTTCCAGTCAATCATAGTATTCCAGATGCCTGTGGGCTCTATTTTGAAACAAAATACGGAAATTTACTTCATACTGGCGATTATCGAATTGATAAGTCGGCCCCAGAAGGTTCGGTGACAATCGACAATCTCAAGCGAATTACTGATGGCAAACAAACCTTGCTAATGACGGCTGATTCAACCAACGTATTTGTTTCTGGCCGTGATCGCGAGGAAAAGCAGGTTTCCGATAGCTTGACGGCGTTGTTTAAAACCTCGCGCGGACGCGTTGTTGTTGCAACCTTTGCAAGCAATATTTGGCGGGTGAAAAGCGCCTTCCAGGCCGCGCGCGCAACCGGTCGTAAAGTTGTCTTGCTTGGAAAATCTCTGATTCGCAACTACGAGATCTCTAAACGTCTTGGCATGATCGATGAAGCTGACGAGGGACTTGTTGTTTCGTTAGAAGAGCTGAAGCTTCTGCAGCCTTCGCAGATCTGTGTCCTTTGCACAGGCACGCAAGGCGAAGTTTTTTCAGGTGCCAACCGGCTTGCGTTTGGAAGTATGGAAAACATTCGCCTGGATGGCGATGATCTGGTTATTCTCTCGGCGCGTGCCATTCCTGGTAATGAAAAGTCTATTGGAGTTTTGATCAATCAATTTTGGCGTCTGGGATGCCGGGTGCTGACAGGCAAAGATGCTGATGTTCATGTCAGTGGGCATGGCTATTGTGAAGATCTTGCAGAATGTATTGCAATGGTGAAGCCAAAAATGTTTATGCCTTTGCATGGCGAATTCAGGAATTTGGTTCAACATTTGCGTCTTGCTCAGAGTGTTGGTGTGCCGGCCGAAAATTGTCATCTTGTAGAAAATGGCGATGTTCTAACAATTGCACCAGAAGCTTTGGGTGTGACGGATCGCTGGGATGTGGGCCGTGATTACGTTGCAAATGAACGCGTGATTTCAGGTTCAGCTGATGTTCTGAAAAACCGGGTCATGCTTGCAAAAAATGGAATTGTTGAAGTTTCGTTACTGACAGACAACGGCCTTTCGCGCATTCTCAGCGAACCAAAGATTTTTGTTCGTGGAGTCAATACATCGATTGATCGTGTGCGCGATGCTATTGTTGGTTGCTTTCGAGAATTACAGCGAGTTCAACGCAAGTCCCATTGGACTGAAGAAAGTTTGTCTGAGGAATTGCGTCTTGCTGTGCGTCGGGATCTTGAAAGTGAACTTGGTTACAAATGCGTCGTGAGTCTTTTTCTCCACCGTTTGTGAGTGGGTTTTTAGAGGAACGCGGTTAGAAATGCTTCAACATTGAGGCCAAGGCGTTCGACAAGATACCCACCCTCTTGGATCAACATCGTGGGCTTATTGATTGAGCGGATGAGGCCGCCCAAGGTGTGGAAATCTTCGGGCTGTAGCCTGAAATGTCCGAGCGGATCTTTGTCTGCAACATCGAAGCCACATGAACAGACGATGAATTTTGGATCAAACTTTTTGAGCGCAGTTTCAAGAGAAGTCTTGAGCGCGTTGAAATACTCCTCAGGACCACAGTGTGGTTCGAGAGGACAATTGAGATTGAAACCAGCGCCATCATCGATTCCTGTTTCGTGCACGAATCCGGTGAAATACGGATACTCGATGGCGGGATTGCCATGCGTACTGAGGTAAAAAACATCCGATGAATCATAGAAAATGGATTGGGTTCCATTGCCGTGGTGATAATCGAAATCGATCAGTAAGACTTTTCCATATTGCGACAGATATTGTGCAGCTATTGCGGCATTGTTGAGATAGCAGTAGCCACCAAACAAAGCGGCTGCAGCATGATGCCCGGGAGGGCGGGCAAGTGCGTAGCAGGTTTCGCCGGTTTTTTTCAGATGATGCGCGGCAGCATAAGCTCCAGAGGCCGCTGCAATTGCAGCTTGCCAAGTGTCGCTCATAATTGGTGTGCCGACATCGAAGCAGTAATAGCCTGCCGTAAACACAGTGACAGGTTCGTAGACTGGAACTCGCCGGTCACATGGAAATACGTAGGGCCAAATCACTTCATCCTTGGAGAGCATCTGTGAGCTTTCCAAAAACCGAACATACGCTTCATCGTGCACGGCGAGCACGGCCTCGAGGGGAAGTTGCTCGGGAACAATAAACTCGAATTGACCATGCGCCCGCAGATGGCGGCGAATGATGTCAATGCGCGCCCTTCGCTCGTGATGGCGAAATCTTTTGCCGGCAATGATCTCATGCGATAACACATGAGTCTTTTGAACCGGATCATAGAAAACTTTCATCACACCTTCCCAGAGCAAGTTGATAGCTGCACAAATTAATTGCAAATCTGCAGCCGTTCTTAAGCAACCGCTTTGTCATTATTCCGAAGCCTTGGGACTGGGTCTATCTGATAAGGTCAAAAAAAACTCGCTCGGCTCCTATCCTTCTGTTAATTCTTTTGGGCATTGTCTTTAATCGTTTTTTTACCGCCGCCGACGGAGGCACACCATGCGCCGCTGCGTTCGTTTGAATCTCAATCTCGCGCCGATGTTTTGCACTTTATTGTTATTGGCAGCAGTTTTTGGGATACGCTCTGCCCGCGCGGCTGCCATGGACATCCTCTGGCCGAGCCAATCTCCAGAATGGGGCTTGCTGCTGAACCCGGGAGCACAGCGCCGACCCGATGAGTACGTGGAGCTTGCAAAGCGCATTCAGCAAGAAGCTCCCGTTCCGCTCGCCGTTGGAATCGCGCACTATGCTGGCAATTGGCCCGAGCCTTTCCAAATGACTGCGGCGGTTAAGGAGTTCAAAAAACAAGTTTCCGAAAAAGCAGCTCAACCGTTGTCTGAGGATCGCTTTTTGATTGCTGGGCATTCGATGGCTGGAATTATCCTTCAAGAGATTCCGGCACACGAAAAGCTTGGTGGAGTTATTCTTATGGCCGCATATCCATCGAATGATGCGCTTCGTTTGGGCAATGGTTTGCGTAAATCGAATATTCCAACGTTGATTCTTGCCGGCGAATGGGACGGCCTCACGCGCATCACTCGGGTGTTGGACACCATCCTCGATTGCGAAGGCCTGGAGCCGGATCATCCCGATGCCAAGCGCTGTGCAAAGCAGAGAGTCATTGTTCTTCCCGGCGTGAATCACTCAGACTTTGCCAATGGTGTTTCGCAGACTGGAGACATGGATGCCGAACTTGATGTTGCAACTGCGCACACATCTATTGCCCGAGCCGTGGCCGGATATTGGAATGAAATTCTTCTCGATAGGCCATTCGGTTCGCTCGCGGCTCGCGAGCAAATGCCGTCGTGGCAGTCGCTCGTGAGTGATACTCGCAGCTGGGCAGTCGCGTGGGCGAAAATGGATCATCTTGATGCGACGTCATGTCTCGAAACTCAGAAAAAATTGCTCCCAAATGATCTGCAATCGAGCTGGGAAGTTGCGGTCAAAACCTATGAAAGTGTTCCTGGGTTTACCTTTGCAAAACCAAGCGTGGTAGAAACATCTCCCGGGCATTTCAAAGTCACGGCCATTCAGAGTCAAGATCGTGCTTTTAACCCGCTTGATCTTTCCTCGCAGTCGCGCGCATTTCAGCGTTTGTCGTGCAAATTAAAAAGCGAGATGGCATTGCGCCAGGTTGTTGCCGATTCACAGCGGCGCAGAGCGAATCCTCCCGACGCTGTGAGTACATGTGGGGCGCTTAACAATGCACTTTATCAAGATGTGTTGAGTCAACTTCCGCCTGAGCTTGTGTCGCGCCTTGAGCGTCGTGGTGCGGTGTTGTCGTTTGGTGAAGACCTGGTGATGTCCTCTGGCCCGCAGTGGATCTCTGCCAAGCCGAAACGGGTTGTCGATTCACAGGAACGTCGTGCTGTGGTTTCGGTGCCCCGCTTGCAAACAGGTGCAAATGCCCCGTTGCATTTGGACGGGATGCATTACTGTCAGTTGGTTTCTCCGACCCAACTCGCAGAATGGCTTTTTTTCGATGGATTTAAGGTTCTTCAACCGCAAAAAAAATGAGCTGATGCCCCGCACGAATTTCCAGCGTATTTGCAAACATGCCTTTGGCTTGCAATACTCGAGATTTTCGATAAAGCTTTTGCCAGCTGAATGGCATTGAAAGACCACAGCAGTAGCCGGAGCACCTTATGACAAGTAAATCTTCCCTGCAGGAAGGCTCATTGAGCTTTCCTTGCGAGCGAATTTCTCGCTTTTTGAAACTCTTGCAAGAAGGTCAGCAAGCGTTTCTTTTTGATGGTGGAGTTGCCACCCAGCTGTATGAAAAAGGAATATTCATCAATCGCTCGTTTGATGAAGTGAATTTGTCTCAGGCAGAACTTATTTCACAAATTCACAAGCAATATATTCAAGCGGGCACGCAGGTGATCACCACCAACACCTGGGGTGCCAACCGTCTCAAGCTGCAGAATTATGGTCTCGACAGTCAGTTGTTTGAAATCAATTTGCGCGGCGCACAAATTGCGCGCGAAAGTGCGGGCGACGTTGTTTGGGTTGCGGGCTGTTTGGGACCACTTGGTGTGCGGATTGAGCCCTGGGGACCAACATCATTTGATGAAGCCAAAGAATTTTTCTTTGAACAAGCCAAAGCACTTCAGCAAGGTGGAGTTGATCTTTTTGTTCTCGAGGGTTTTGCCGATCTGAATGAAATTCACCAAGCGATTCGGGCTGTGAAGTCGCTCGGTGATTATCCAGTGATAGCAATGATGACCACCAACGACGATGGGCAAACGTTGTTTGGCACCGAGCCTGAATGGTTTGTGCGAAAATTGGATGAGTGGGGAGCCGATGCAGTTGGGGTGAATGGTGGCAATGGCCCTGCTCCACTCCTTGAGCTTGCCAAACGCCTCAAAAGCGCCACCAGCAAGCCTCTGATTCTGAAGCCAAACGCGGGTCTTCCACGCCAGGTCGACGGCCGACTTATTTATATGGCGAGCCCTGAATATATGGGTGAGTTTGCTCGACAGGCGTTGCTCCAGGGCGTGCGGATTTTGGGTGGATGTAGCGGCACAACCCCACAACACATTCGAGCGATGTCTGGTGCAATTCGGCAGGGAGCTGCGCTTCGGGGTGGTGAGGCGGTGGCTAATCTTCAAGTCACGGTCGCAAGCGAGTTCAATTCTCAACCCTCCGGAACAGAGCCCTCCTCTCGATGGAGCCGAGGCATTGCGGATGGAAAATTTGTTGTCTCTATTGAATTGTTGCCGCCCAAAGGCCTTGATATTGAGAAACTCCTCGAACGATCAGCGCAGTGCAAAACAGCCGGAATTGATGCCATCAACATTCCCGATGGTCCACGCGCAAGCGCACGGATGTCGGCACTGGCTGCGGCCTGTTTGATTGAGCAAAAAGTCGGAATCGAAACTGTTCTCCATTATGCATGTCGTGACCGAAATATTCTTGGCATTCAAAGTGACCTGATTGGCGCTGCAGGATTAGGTTTGAGAAATATTTTGTGTGTGACCGGCGACCCTCCGAAACTTGGGCCCTACCCAACTGCAACCGCGGTGTTCGATATCGATGCGATTGGCCTTGTGAACATGGCGACACGACTGAACTCCGGATACGATTTGGGCGGCACGTCGATTGGTCGGGCCACCGGATTTTCAATTGGTGTTGGCGCAAACCCAATGGCTCCTGATCTGCGCAAAGAATTTGATCGTTTCCGATATAAAGTCGAAGCAGGAGCGCATTGGGCCATCACCCAGCCGGTCTTCGACGCAGAAAGCTTGCTGCGGTTTCTTGATTTCTCATCGCAATTTAAAGTTCCTATTATAGCTGGAATTTGGCCGCTCATGAGCCTACGCAATGCGGAATTTATGGCCAATGAAGTTCCTGGTGTTTATGTTCCTCCTGCACTGATCGAGCGCATGCGAGCGCGCAACACAACTGAAGATCAGCGCAAAGAAGGATTGCAGATTGCCCACGAGCTGATCGCTCAAATCAAACCTCACGTACAAGGTTTGCAAATCTCTGCACCGCTTGGGCAGGTCGAACTTGCCTTGGCACTGATATGAGGTTGAGCTCAAATGAAACAGCAACGCGCTCGCGTTTTTTTTCTACTTGAAGATCTCGAAGTTGAAGTTCCAGCAGGAACCCGATTGCCTGAAGTCGTTGAGGCTTCGGGTGCAGATATCACCTTTGGTTGCAAAAGCGGAACATGCGGCACTTGCCGTGTTCGCGTGGTGGAAGGGATTGAAAATCTCTCACAGCCAACACCCGAAGAACGTGATTTTCTCGCCGCTCTCTCGGCTCGGCCCAACGAGCGGCTTGGATGCCAATTCTGCATTCAGGGCGATGTATCGATTGATTACATAGGAAGCTAAACAAAAATGAAGACAGTGACTCTAAGTCAGGCCCTGCGCGAACGAGTTCTTCTCCTCGATGGCGCTATGGGGACTCAGATTTTTGCCCACAGCCCAACAATCGATGACTACGGCGGTGCCGAGTTTGATGGTTGTGTCGAACTTCTCAATGAGCGACGTGCACAATGGATTCAAGGAATTCATGAAAGCTACTTCAAGGCCGGCGCCGACGCAGTTGAAACAAATACTTTTGGCTGCAACGAAGTTGTTATGGCGGAGTTTGGATTACAGCATCGAGTTTTTGATTTGAACGTTCAGGCAGTAAAAATTGCCCGCGATGTTGCCGACAGCTTTGCTGAGAAAAAGTGGGTCATTGGCAGCGTTGGACCTGGAACCAAGCTTCTCACGCTTCTCCACGTTGATTACCAAACGCTCTACCGCAGTTATTTTGAACAAATGCGCGGACTCATTGCTGGTGGGGCTGATGCTATTCTTATCGAAACTGCTCAAGACCTTGGACAAATAAAAGTTGCTGTGCGTGCGGCCCGCAACGCGATGCTGGCACAGCAAATGCGCATTCCAATTTGGGTTCAGATGACGATCGAAACCACCGGAACAATGTTGGTTGGTTCCGATGTTCAGGCGGCACTCGCTGCAATTGAGATGCTCGGTGTTGATGTTATTGGGATGAACTGTGCAACCGGGCCCGATGAGATGCGTCCGCATCTTGCCTATCTTTGCGAAGCAGCTCCAATGATGGTGAGTTGTTTACCAAATGCCGGGCTTCCCGAAAATCGCAATGGACAAACCTATTATCCTCTCGACCCAGGTGCATTTGCGCAGCGCGTCAGGGGCATCAGCTCTGACTTTGGCTTGAATATTTTGGGTGGCTGCTGTGGAACAACTCCAGAGCATATTAAAGCGCTTGCGGAGATTCGCGGCCAACTGAATGTGCCGGTGCGGCCTGGGCGCTACGAGCGTTCAGTGAGTTCGCTCTACAATTCAGTATCACTCTCGCTTGAGCCACGCCCCCTTTATGTTGGCGAACGAACCAACGCAAATGGTTCAAAAGCCTTTCGCGAAGCGTTGGCCAAAGACGATTTCGATACCATGGTCGAGATTGCCAAGGAGCAAGCAAAAGAGGGTGCGCATATCCTGGATGTCTGCGTTGCATATGTGTCGCGTGACGAAAAACGAGATATGAGCGAATTCCTCAAGCGGCTGGTGACGCAAGTCAATATTCCGCTGATGATTGATTCCACTGAAGTACCAGTGATTGAAGCAGCTCTGCAGTATGCGCCCGGGAAATGCATCGTTAATTCAATCAACTTTGAAGATGGTGAAGAGAAGCCGCGGCGCATTCTTGATTTATGTCGAGAATACGGCGCTGCTATTGTTGCGTTGACCATCGATGAACAAGGAATGGCTAAGACCTGCGAGGATAAACTCCGCATCGCAGAGAGACTCTATAAACTCGTTGTTGAAGAATATGGGTTCGCACCAGAAGACCTGATTATTGATCCGCTCACCTTCACACTTGGCAGTGGCGAAGCCGAGTGGCGCAATTCGGCGGTGGAGACTCTCAATGCGCTCGAGATTCTTCACAAGCGCTATCCAAGATTGAAGTCTATTCTTGGGCTGAGCAATGTGAGCTTTGGGCTTAAGCCGTGGCCACGACAAATTCTCAATTCTTTGATGCTTTATCATGGTGTGCAGCGTGGATTGACTCTGGCGATCCTCAATGCCTCGAAAATTCTTCCTGTTGCACGCATCTCGGAAGATCACAAAAAGCTTTTTGAAGCGTTGCTGTTCAACAAGCGCGATGAAATTGCCGAACCTTTGAAAGAAATTCTTGCTGCCTTTTCTGATCCGAATGCCAAACAGCATATGGCTGTCAGCGACGAACATTTGAGCGTTGAAGAGAAGCTTAAAAATGACATCATTGATGGCCGAAAGAATCAGATTGGAGCGCATGCACTCGAGGCCTTGAAAATCCACCCACCATTAACAATCATCAACGACATTTTGCTGGCCGGAATGAAGGTTGTTGGGGAGCGTTTTGGTGCAGGTCAAATGCAGCTTCCATTTGTGTTGGAAAGTGCCGAGTCGATGAAAGCTGCAGTGCGGATTTTGGAACCGTACATTGAAAAGAAAGAGGGGTATAAGAAGGGTCGAATTATTCTCGCCACTGTGAAAGGTGACGTGCATGATATTGGCAAAAATTTGGTCGAGATCATTCTCTCTAACAATGGTTTCGAGGTGATGAATCTTGGCATAAAGCAGCCGATTGAGAGCATTGTTGAAACCTATCGAACACAGGGTGCTGATGCGATCGGTTTGTCGGGATTGCTTGTGAAGTCGACGGTCATAATGAAAGAAAATCTTGAGTATATGGCCGCCCACGGATTCACCATTCCGGTGATATTGGGTGGAGCTGCATTGACTCGTGACTTCGTTGAGCGCGAGTGCCAAGCGGTTTATCCTGGTCCGGTTTTTTATGCGGAAGATGCCTTCTCTGGCCTTCATTTGATGGAAAAAATTTGCGCCGGTGGTGTTGCTGAGTTGCTTGCACAGCGGAAGACACCGAAAGATTCTGGCGAGCAAAAGCAAACCGAATCGGGGATTGTCGTTGTTCACCGAGGTGACAAGCGAGTCGGCCTCGATGCAAATGGGCAAAGCAGTTGGGTACGACGAGATGAACCAATCCCAAAACCACCTTTTTGGGGTGTACGGCAGGTCAATCATTCGCTTGAACAGGTTTTTGAGTACCTCGACGAATTTGCATTGCTGCGTAGCCGCTGGGGATATGCGCAGGGCCAACTCAGCGACGCAGAGTTTGACAAAGTGTTGCAGGAGAAGGCGTATCCCACACTCAAAAGACTTCGTGAGCGGGTTGTCAGTGAAGTTCTTTTGCATCCTGCTGCTTTGTATGGTTACTTTCCTGCGTGCAGCCGAGAGGACAATGAAATTGTTGTCTACAATCCTGAAACTTCTGCAGACACGCCCGTTCATCAGCGCGAAGTCATTGCCCGCTTTTCATTTCCGCGGCAGGGCAATGGTCGGCAGTTGTGCATTGCTGATTTCCTGACCCATGAATCAACAGGCAAGCTCGATGTTCTGGCGGTTCAGTTGGTGACCATGGGGCATGTGGCCAGTGAGAAGGCGCACGCAGCTTATGCCGAGAACCAGTTTAGCGAGTATTTTTTCTTGCATGGGTTGTCGACGGAACTCACCGAAGCATATGCTGAGAAGATCCATGCGCAGATTCGACAAGAGCTTGCCATTCACACGCGTGATGCACAGAGCAAGCGTGCACTGTTCAGCCAAGGTTATCAGGGCTCGCGATATTCATTTGGATATCCTGCGTGTCCCGACATGGAACTCAACGAACCACTGTTGAAGCTTTTGCGTGCCGAACGCATTGGGGTGACGCTTTCAGAAAGCCATCAAATGGTTCCCGAGCAAACCACGTCTGCAATTGTGATTCATCACCCGCAGGCGCGTTATTTTTCAACCTGATTGAGTGCTGGGCAGAGCGTGCTTTTGCTGTGAGGTTTTTTATAGAGGTCATTGAGCTTATTGGCCATTACGACGGCCTCACAGGCGTCAAACGCAAGATAGATGTCTGGGCGTGATCCCTTTTGATGCCAAGCGAGTTCTTTTTTACAGCGTTTTTCAAGTAACGCGTGCGGAGCTCCTTGAGCGCAGATGTCGACAATATCTTCGATCAACGGTTCGGGAACAATCCGCACAACAAGAGTTCCGCCTTCATCTGCTTTGGAAACATTGAATTGCAGTTGCGAGTTGAGTTTTGAGGCCATCACTTGAGCCTGCGTTTCTTTAAGACTATTAATTGCGTGAGGATCTGGAAACTCGCTGGTAAACTCGGGACGCGGCAACAGATAAAAAGTGTTGTCTGACTTGGGATACACTTTCCAGTACAGCCGTTCACCCGAAGTTTTTTCCGCTCCATTGAGCTGCGAAGTTGTTGTGCATGCCGAGCTT